>Ga0265798_10000045_pt1 | contig 264630 bp, 235 predicted proteins | sample P3T30metagenome_FD_192430 | JGI IMG/M metagenome (GOLD analysis project Ga0265798, IMG submission 192430) | Plant litter microbial communities from East Loma Ridge, Irvine, California - P3 T30 | ecosystem: Environmental > Terrestrial > Plant litter > Unclassified | place: USA: California...
CAAATAGGGTTCCTAGGCGTGGCCCGCGCTGGAACCGGGTAGGTTGCTAAAGACGTCCAGTGATGGCCGTCGTAGAGGAATGACTGTCCTCGACAGAACCCGGCTTACAGATCGACTCTCCACCTTTCTCCCCCCTCTGCTTTTCAGCAGCAGATGCGTTTCCTAATACCAAAAAAATCTTAAACCTCACAAATCACTTTAACTTGCGGCTGTAGTTGCCTGAGTTGAATTGGGTTTGTCTGCCTGAGCCGTTCCGGTTTCGCGTTTTTCTCTCCAATACCACTCCTAAATCTCCGAAATGTAAGGGTTTTCCTTAAGACCGCGCCTTGACGGTGTGGTGGGCGCATTCCTATAGTGTGCGCAAGTGGCAGAAAGTGGCACGAAGTGGGTTTTTTGAGCGCAAAAAGCTAATATTTGGAGAATGCGCCTGTGTTCCGTGGTGCCAACGCTATCAATCTCGATGCAAAGGGCCGTCTCGCTATGCCGAGCCGGTACCGTGACGAGTTGGATTCGCGTAGCGCCGGACAACTGATCGTGACCATTGATGCCGTTGATCCCTGCTTGTGTCTTTATCCGCTGTCCGAGTGGGAACTGATTGAGGCAAAACTTCGCGATCTCGCCACCTTTCGTGAAGAGAACCGTCGTTTGCAGCGGCTTTTGATTGGTAATGCAGTCGATCTGGAACTCGATGGCAGTGGGCGCTTTCTCGTGCCGCCGCGTCTTCGCGATTATGCCAGGTTGGATAAGCGCGTGATGCTGGTTGGCCAGCTCAACAAGTTTCAACTGTGGGACGAGGACGCCTGGAATGCTCTTGCTGATGCTGACCTGGCTGCCATTCAACAACCTGGCGCGATGCCCGACGAATTACGTGACTTGATCCTGTGACTATAACCAGCGGCTTTACCCATATCACCGTTCTGCTCGAAGAAGCCGTGGAGGCTCTCGCGTTGCGCGCTGATGGCTGCTACCTGGATGGTACGTTCGGCCGCGGCGGGCACAGTCGGTTGATATTGAGTCAGTTGGGTACGGAGGGTCGGCTGCTGGGTTTTGACAAGGACCCCCAAGCGATTGCCACAGGGCAAGCGCTAGCGGCCGAAGACGGCCGCTTTGTCATTGTGCAGCGCAGTTTTGCAGAATTGGGCTCCGAGGCTCAAGAACGTGGCATTGCGGGCAAAGTCAGCGGCATTCTGTTGGATCTTGGGGTTTCCTCTCCGCAGCTGGACGATCCTGAGCGCGGCTTCAGCTTCATGAACGATGGCCCGTTGGACATGCGCATGGACCCGACCCGTGGTGTCAGCGCCGCCGAGTTCATTGCCACCGCACCTGCCGAAGAAATCGCTCGGGTGTTCAAGGAGTATGGCGAAGAGCGCTTTGCCAGGCGCATGGCCAACGCCGTGGTTCAGCGTCGTGAAATTCAGCCTTTCGAGCGCACCGCCGACCTCGCGGAAGTGCTCAAGGTGGCCAATCCCGCGTGGGAAAAGGGCAAGAATCCTGCAACGCGTGCTTTTCAGGGCCTGCGTATTCATGTCAACAACGAGCTGGGCGATCTGGAAGCCGGGCTTGAAGCGGCGCTGGACGCGCTTGAAATCGGTGGCCGTCTGGTGGTCATCAGTTTCCATTCGCTGGAAGACCGCATCGTCAAACTCTTCATGCGCAAGCTCGCCAAGGGCGAAGCCGACAACATGCCGCGCAACCTGCCTATTCAATACAAGGCATTCGAGCCGAAAATCAAGATTCACGGCAAGGCGCAGTTCGCATCCGATACCGAAACCAAAGCCAATCCACGCTCGCGCAGTGCTGTCATGCGTGTAGCGGAGAAGCTCAGGTGAGCCGTCTTTTCCTGAAACCCCTGCCAGGCGGCAGCTTTATAATGCTGCTGCTGTTTATTGGCGTCCTGATTTCGGCCATTGGTGTTTCTTACAGTGCCCACTGGAACCGCCAACTGCTCAATTCTCTTTACTCGGAAATGAGCGTTCGCGACAAGGCTCAGGCAGAGTGGGGACGTCTGATCCTCGAGCAAAGCACCTGGACTGCACACAGCCGCATCGAGACACTGGCCACCGAACAACTGAAAATGCGCATCCCGAGTGCCGCTGAAGTCAGGATGGTGGCGCCATGATGAAGCTTGAAGGCGCACTGTATCCGTGGCGTTTTCGCGTGGTCGTGGGCCTCCTCGTCTGTCTGGTGCTCGCCATCTGCTGGCGAATCGTTGACCTGCAGGTCATTGATCACACTTTTCTTAAAGAACAGGGCGACGCGCGCAGTCTGCGGCATGTTCCCATTCCCGCTCACCGGGGTCTGATCACTGATCGTAACGGCGAGCCTTTGGCCGTCAGTACGCCGGTCACGACATTGTGGGCCAACCCGCGTGAGATGCAGCAGGACAAGGCCAAGTGGCCGATGCTTGCCGCCGCGCTGGGGCAGGACCTGAAAGCGATGACCGAACGTCTCGACTCGCAGGCCACCAAGGAATTTATCTATCTGGTTCGCGGTTTGACGCCGGAGCAGGGCCAGTCGGTACTCGACCTCAAGGTGCCTGGTGTATATGGCATTGAAGAATTCCGCCGCTTTTATCCGGCAGGTGATGTTACTGCTCACATGGTGGGCTTCACCGACCTGGACGATCATGGCCGTGAAGGGGTCGAGCTGGCCTACGACGATTGGCTCGCCGGCGTGCCCGGCAAGCGTCAGGTCATCAAGGACCGGCGAGGGCGACTCATCAAGGATGTCCAGGTAACCAAGAACGCCAAGGCCGGCAAGACCTTGGCTTTGTCTATTGATCTGCGCCTGCAATACCTGGCGACCCGCGAGCTGCGCAACGCCATCGTCGAGAACGAGGCCAAGGCCGGCAGTCTGGTGATCATGGACGTGAAGACCGGCGAAGTCCTCGCCATGGTCAATCAGCCGACCTACAACCCGAACAACCGACGAACCATGGTGCCTGCAGCCATGCGTAACCGGGCAATCATTGACGTGTTCGAGCCGGGCTCGACCATGAAGCCGATCTCCATGACGGCGGCGCTCGACAGCGGCCGCTGGAAACCGACCGACAAGGTCGAGGTTTATCCAGGCACCCTGCAGATCGGTAAATACACCATTCGCGACGTGACCAAGACTGAAGGGCCGGTACTCGACCTGACTGGCATTCTGATCAACTCCAGTAACGTGGGCATGAGCAAGGTCGCGTTCGATGTGGGCGGCGAAGCCATATTCCGTGCCATGCAGCGTGTCGGCTTCGGTCAGTACACCGGGCTTGGTTTCCCGGGTGAACGTGTCGGCAACCTCCCGAACTATCGTGAATGGCGCAAGGCAGAGACTGCTACGTTGTCGTACGGCTACGGCTTGTCGGTGACTGCGCTGCAGCTGGTTCATGCCTACGGCGCCCTGGCCAATAACGGACGTATCGTTCCGCTGACCATCCTGAAAACCGATGCGCCGCCTACCGCCGTGCAGGCGATTCCGGAAAACACGGCCAAGACCCTGCAAGGCATGCTGCAACAGGTGATTGAAGACCAGCGTGGCGTGTACCGCGCCCGCGTACCGTCCTATCACGTCGGCGGCAAGAGCGGTACTGCGCGCAAGACTTCCATCGGCACGAAAGGTTATGCAGAGAACTCTTATCGTTCCCTGTTCGCCGGTTTTGGCCCGATGAGCAACCCGCGTTACGCGATCGTCGTAGTCATCGACGAACCGAGCAAGGGTGGCTACTACGGTGGTCTGGTTTCTGCGCCGGTGTTCAGCAAAGTCATGTCCGGCACGTTGCGGCTGATGAACGTGACCCCGGACAACCTCGCGCCACCTGAACAAGTGAATGCTGCCCCTGTCGCCAAAGGAGGGCGTGGTTGATGGCCTCTAATCTAAGCAAGATTTTCGCTCATGCGGAACGCGATCCCCAGATCCGCGAGTTGACACTCGACAGCCGTAATGTTCGTCCAGGTGATCTGTTTCTGGCCATACCTGGGCTCAAGGTCGATGGTCGCGACCATATAGCTGATGCATTGCAGCGCGGCGCAGCGGCTGTCGCTTACGAAGCCGAAGGCTCGATCGTGTTGCCGATTACCGATGTGCCATTGATTCCGGTCAAGGGCCTCGCTGCGCAGTTATCCGACATCGCTGGCCGCTTTTATGGCGATCCGACACGCCGGCTCAATCTGGTGGGCGTTACCGGTACAAACGGCAAAACCAGCGTGACTCAGCTGGTCGCGCAGGCGCTTGATCTTCTTGGTCAGCACTGCGGGATTGTCGGCACGTTGGGCACCGGGTTCTACGGTTCCCTGCAGAGCGGTCGTCATACTACGCCGGACCCTATCGCTGTGCAGGCCACGCTGACTGACCTTCGCAAGGCAGGCGCGCGTGCTGTGGCAATGGAAGTCTCTTCGCACGGTCTGGATCAAGGGCGTGCAACGGCGCTGGCCTTTGATGTGGCCGTGCTGACCAACCTGTCCCGGGATCATCTGGACTATCACGGCACCATGGAGGCTTACGGCGCCGCAAAGGCGAAGCTGTTTGCATGGACCGATCTCAAGTGTCGGGTGATCAACCTCGATGACGCGTTTGGTCGCGAACTGATCGCCACCCAGCACGAGTCCCGGCTGATCACTTACAGCCTGCTCGACAGTTCGGCGTACCTGTATTGCCGCGATGCGATCTTCGATGACGAAGGTGTGCGCGCGACGCTCGTCACTCCTCAAGGGCAGCACTTTCTGCGCAGCACCCTGTTGGGTCGTTTCAACCTGAGCAATGTGCTGGCTGCGGTCGGCGCGTTGCTGGGGCTTGATTACGCGCTGGATGAAATCCTCAAGGTTCTGCCAAAGCTCGAAGGGCCGGTTGGCCGTATGCAGCGCCTCGGTGGCGGCGACAAGCCGTTGATCGTGGTTGATTACGCCCACACCCCGGATGCGCTGGAAAAAGTACTCGAAGCACTGCGCCCACACGCCAAAGGCCGCTTGCTGTGCCTGTTCGGTTGCGGCGGTGATCGGGATCGCGGCAAGCGTCCGTTGATGGCCGAAGTGGTCGAGCGTCTCGCTGATGGCGTATGGGTCACCGACGACAATCCTCGCACAGAAGCGCCTTCGCGAATTTTCGACGATATACGTCCAGGTTTCGTGAACCCTGAAAAAGCATGCTTCGTGGAAGGCCGTGGCCAGGCCATTGCCGACCTGATCGCATCTGCGAGTGCTGACGATGTGGTCGTCCTTGCGGGCAAGGGCCACGAGGATTACCAGGAAATCGGTACCCAGCGTGTCGCCTTCTCCGATCTGGACGAAGCCGCCAAGGCTCTGGCCTCCTGGGAGCCTGCAAATGCTTAAGCCACTGACCTTCAGCGAACTGCTCGGACCGCTCGATGCGCGACTCGTCGGCGAAGACTGCAGCTTTGATCATGTCAGCACGGACAGCCGCGCCATGAAGCCTGGCCAGTTGTTCGTCGCGCTGACCGGTCCGCGTTTCGATGGGCACGAATATCTGGAGCAGGTTGCTGCCAAAGGTGCAGTCGGCGCGTTGGTCGAGCGGGAAGTTGAAGGCTGTGCCTTGCCACAGTTGGTGGTCCTCGACACGCGCAAGGCTCTGGCTCAGTTGGGCGCGCTGAATCGCAATGCATTTGTCGACAGGCCTGTGGCGGCAGTCACGGGCTCCAGTGGCAAGACCACTGTCAAAGAAATGCTTGCCAGCATTCTGCGCACGCGCGGTCCTGTGCTGGCGACGCGTGGCAACCTGAATAACGAACTCGGTGTCCCGCTGACGCTGCTGGAATTGACACCTGAATACACCTCGGCAGTCATTGAGCTGGGTGCTTCTCGCGTTGGCGAGATTGCCTTTACCGTCAGCCTTGCCAAGCCGCATGTGGTCATGATCACCAACGCAGGAACCGCCCATGTCGGAGAGTTCGGCGGGCCGGACAAAATTGTCCAGGCCAAGGGCGAGATCATCGAAGGCCTTGATGAAAACGGCATTGCAGTCCTGAACCTGGACGACAAGGCCTTCCCTGTATGGAGCAAGCGCGCTGGCAATCGCAAGGTGCTGAGCTTTTCGCTGAGCAACCCTTCAGCTGACCTGCACGCCAGCGAGCTCGATGTCGATGCTCGCGGTTGCCCTGGCTTCACATTGAACAGCCCGCTGGGCGCTGCGCCAGTACAACTTAATCTGTTGGGCGCGCATAACGTGACCAACGCGCTGACTGCCGCTGCTGCAGCGTATGCGCTGGGCGTCTCTCTGGACGGCATCGTCAGCGGCCTGAACAACGTTCAGCCGGTCAAGGGCCGCACGGTTTCGCAGATCGCCAGCAACGGCATGCGCGTCATCGACGACACCTACAACGCCAACCCTTCATCGATCAATGCCGCCGTCGATATTCTCGCCGGTTTTCCTGGGCGTACCGTCCTGGTGCTGGGCGATATCGGCGAGCTGGGTGAGTGGGCCGAACAGGGCCACCACGACGTGGGTGCTTATGCGGCTGGAAAGGTTTCGGCCCTGTACGCCGTTGGCCCGCTGATGACGCATGCGGTCAGCGCATTCGGCAAGGACGCGCATCACTTTGCCAGTCAGGCAGAGCTGATCGCAGCGCTGGGCGCCGAACAGGATCCTCATACCACTTTACTGATCAAGGGCTCGCGTAGCGCTGCGATGGAAAACGTCGTGGCTGCTTTGTGCGGTTCTAGCCTGGAGAAACATTAATGCTGCTGCTGTTGGCCGAGTTTTTACAACAGTTCTATAAAGGCTTCGCGGTCTTTCAATACCTCTCGCTGCGCGGGATTCTCGGCGTGCTCACCGCGCTGACGTTGTCGCTGTGCCTTGGGCCCTGGATGATCCGCACTCTGCAAATGCGCCAGATCGGTCAGTCCGTGCGTAATGACGGTCCGCAATCGCATCTGTCCAAGTCGGGCACGCCGACCATGGGCGGCGCGTTGATTCTTTCGTCCATTGGCATCAGTACGCTGCTGTGGGCAGACCTCAGCAACCGCTATGTCTGGGTCGTGCTGCTGGTCACGTTTCTGTTCGGTGCCATCGGTTGGGTTGATGATTACCGCAAAGTGATCGAAAAAAACTCGCGGGGGCTGCCAAGCCGTTGGAAATACTTCTGGCAGTCTGTGTTCGGCCTTGGGGCAGCGATCTTTCTTTATACGACTGCGCCGTCAGCCACTGAAACCACGCTGATCGTGCCGATGCTCAAGGATGTCCGGATCCCGCTCGGCATAGGCTTCGTGGTGCTGACCTATTTCGTGATCGTAGGCTCCAGTAACGCGGTGAACCTCACTGACGGTCTGGATGGCCTCGCGATCATGCCGACCGTGATGGTGGGCGGTGCCTTGGGCATCTTCTGCTATCTGTCAGGCAACGTGAAGTTTGCCGAGTATCTGCTGATCCCTTACGTGCCGGGGGCGGGCGAACTGATTGTGTTCTCTGGAGCGCTGATCGGTGCCGGGCTAGGGTTTCTCTGGTTCAACACGTATCCGGCCCAGGTGTTCATGGGTGATGTCGGCGCACTGGCGCTTGGCGCTGCACTGGGCACGATGGCCGTCATTGTCCGTCAGGAAATGGTGCTGTTCATCATGGGCGGTGTGTTCGTGATGGAAACCCTTTCAGTCGTGATTCAGGTCGCTTCTTTCAAACTGACCGGTCGCCGAGTTTTCCGCATGGCGCCCATACACCACCACTTTGAACTCAAAGGCTGGCCCGAGCCACGCGTGATCGTCCGTTTCTGGATCATTACCGTGATTCTGGTGCTGATCGGCCTTGCCACGCTGAAACTGAGGTAAGACGAGTGTCCCTGATCGTTTCCGACCGCTTCCGCATTGTCGTGGGTCTAGGCAAAAGCGGCATGTCCCTGGTTCGCTTCCTGGCGAACCGGGGCGTGTCCTTTGCTGTGGCCGACACGCGGGAGAATCCGCCGGAGCTTGAGACCTTGCGTCGTGATTATCCGCAGGTGGAAGTGCGTTGTGGCGAACTGGACGTCGAGTTTCTGTGCCGCGCCGATGAGCTTTACGTCAGCCCAGGTCTGGCGCTGGCTACGCCTGCGCTTCAACAGGCCCAGGCGCGTGGCGTCAAAATGGCAGGTGATATCGAACTGTTCGCGCGTTACGCGAAGGCGCCTGTCGTTGCAATAACCGGCTCCAATGCGAAAAGCACGGTGACCACGCTGGTCGGCGAGATGGCTGCAGCGGCGGGCAAGCGTGTCGCCGTCGGCGGCAACCTGGGCACGCCAGCGCTGGACCTGCTCAGCGATGACGTCGAGCTGTACGTGATGGAGCTCTCGAGCTTTCAACTCGAAACCACTGACCAGCTCAACGCTGAAGTGGCGACCGTATTGAATATCAGCGAAGACCACATGGATCGTTACAGCGGCCTGCCTGCCTATCATCTGGCCAAGCACCGTGTGTTCCGTGGCGCTCGTCAGGTTGTAGTGAATCGTCAGGATGCGCTGTCGCGACCACTGATCGGCGAGGGTCTGCCGTGCTGGACGTTTGGCCTGAACAAGCCGGATTTCCACGGTTTCGGTCTGCGTGAGGAGGGCGGTGAAAAGTACCTCGCGTTCCAGTTCGAGAACCTGATGCCCGTCAGCGAGCTTAAGGTCCGTGGTGCGCACAATCATGCCAACGCGCTGGCCGCGCTGGCGCTGGGACACGCCGTCGGGCTGCCTTTTGACGCGATGCTCGCCAGTCTGCGCACCTTCACTGGGCTTGAGCACCGCTGCCAATGGCTGCGCGAGCGTGCCGGTGTTCATTATTACAACGACTCCAAGGCGACCAATGTGGGCGCAGCGCTCGCAGCCATCGAAGGCCTTGGTGCCGATATCGACGGCAAGTTGGTATTGATCGCCGGTGGCGACGGCAAGGGCGCGGACTTCAATGGTCTGCGTAAAGCTGTGGCGGCGCATTGCCGCGCTGTGGTGCTGCTGGGGCGTGATGCTGATCTGATTGCGCAAGCCCTGGGTGAGGCCGCGCCGCTGGTGCGCGTCGACTCACTGCAGGCAGCAGTGGAACGTGCTGCTGCGCTGGCCGAAAGCGGCGACGCGGTGCTGCTGTCGCCCGCCTGCGCCAGTCTCGATATGTTCAAGAATTATGAAGAGCGCGGACGAGTGTTCGCGCAGGCAGTGGAGAGCTTGTCATGATCTTCGGTGTGATCAAGCCGTATCCATCGCCCCTGATCAGTGGGCGGGGCATCGACCTCGACTTCCCCATGCTGGTGGGTTGCCTTGCGTTGCTGGGCCTGGGTCTGGTGATGATCACTTCGGCCTCGTCCGAAGTCGCGGCCATGCAGTCGGGCAACACGCTGTACATGATGACGCGTCACCTGGTCTATCTGTTGATCGGTCTGGGCGCCTGTGGCGTGACCATGATGATTCCGGTAGCGACCTGGCAGCGTCTGGGCTGGCTGATGCTGATCGGCGCCTTTGGCCTCCTGCTGTTGGTGCTGGTGCCCGGCATCGGACGCGAAGTGAACGGTTCGATGCGCTGGATCGGCTTTGGCGCGTTCAACGTACAGCCCTCGGAAATCGCCAAAGTGTTCGTGGTGATCTTCCTGGCCGGTTACCTGATTCGTCGTCAGCAGGAAGTCCGTGAAAGCTGGATGGGCTTCTTCAAACCGTTCATCGTCCTGTTGCCGATGGCTGGCCTGCTGCTTATGGAGCCTGACTTCGGTGCGACCGTCGTGATGATGGGCTCGGCTGCGGCCATGCTGTTCCTCGGCGGTGTCGGCTTGTTCCGTTTTTCGTTGATGGTGGTGCTGGCTGTCGCTTCCGTAGTGGTGCTGGTACAGGCCCAGCCTTATCGTATGGCGCGATTGACCAACTTTACCGACCCGTGGGCTGACCAGTTCGGTTCTGGCTATCAGTTGACTCAGGCGCTTATCGCCTTCGGTCGTGGTGAATGGTTTGGCGTGGGTCTGGGTAACAGCATCCAGAAGCAGTTCTATTTGCCTGAAGCGCACACTGACTTCGTGTTCTCGGTGCTTGCCGAAGAGTTGGGCGTCATTGGTTCGCTGCTCACTGTCGGCCTGTTTCTGTTCGTCAGTATTCGTGGCATGTACATCGGCATGTGGGCAGAAAGAGCCAAGCAGTTCTTCGGTGCTTATGTGGCTTACGGTCTGTCCTTTCTGTGGATTGGTCAGTTCCTGATCAACATCGGCGTTAACGTCGGTCTGCTGCCGACCAAAGGCCTGACCCTGCCTTTCCTCAGCTACGGCGGCAGCTCGCTGGTGATCTGCTGCGCGAGCCTTGGTTTGCTGTTGCGAATCGAGTGGGAGTCGCGCAACAACATGGGCAGTGAAGAAGCCGAGTTCAAGGAAAGCGACTTCGCCGAGGAGACGCCGCATGGACGCTAATGTGCTGATCATGGCAGGCGGAACCGGCGGGCATGTCTTCCCGGCGCTGGCCTGCGCACGTGAATTCCAGGCCCGCGGCTACAAGGTTCATTGGCTGGGCACGCCTCGCGGCATCGAAAACGAACTGGTGCCGCAAGCGGGCTTGCCTCTGCACCTGATCAACGTGACCGGTCTGCGCGGCAAGGGCCGTTTGTCGTTGCTTAAGGCGCCACTGATGCTGTTCAAGGCCCTGCTGCAGGCGCGCAAGGTTGTACGCGAGCTCAAGCCGGTCTGCGTGGTCGGTTTTGGTGGCTATGTCACAGGTCCGGGTGGCCTTGCCGCGAAATTGGCCGGTGTGCCGTTGATCATCCACGAGCAAAACGCTGTGGCCGGTACTGCCAATCGCAGCCTGGCATCGTTCGCCAGCCGCGTGTGCGAGGCGTTTCCGAACACGTTCGCTGCGTCGGCCAAGCGCCGTACCACCGGCAATCCGGTGCGCGCCGAGCTGTTTTTCGAAACACCACGACAGGCTCTCGCTGGCCGCAAGGCCCGGTTGCTGGTTCTGGGCGGCAGCCTGGGCGCCGAGCCATTGAACAAATTGTTGCCTGAGGCGCTGGCTCAGTTGCCTCAGGATATCCGGCCTGAGGTGTTTCATCAGGCTGGCAAGAACCACGACGAGATCACTGTCGAGCGCTATCGCTCCGTGGGCGTCGAGGCGCAAGTCGCGCCATTCATTCAGAACATGGCTCAGGCGTACAGCTGGGCCGATCTGGTGGTCTGCCGCGCAGGTGCGCTGACCATCAGTGAACTGGCGGCCGCTGGCCTGCCTTCCTTGTTGATACCGCTGCCCCACGCGATTGATGACCATCAGTCTCGTAATGCTGACTATCTGGCTCGCGAAGGCGCAGCCTTTGTCATGCCGCAAGCGACAACTGGCGTCGCCGAAATGGCCGCTCGCCTGAAAGAGGTTTTGATGCAACCCGAACAATTGAACAGCATGGCCCGCACGGCACGTCGCCTGGCCAAGCCTGACGCAACCAGCACCGTAGTCGATACCTGTGTGGAGGTGGTCAATGGTTGAGAATCAACGCGCCATGCCACAACCCGAAATGCGCCGCATCCGTCGTATCCACTTCGTGGGTATTGGTGGCGTCGGCATGTGCGGTATCGCCGAAGTGTTGCTGAACCTTGGTTATGAAGTGTCGGGTTCCGACCTCAAGAAGTCGCCGGTTACCGAGCGCCTTGAGTCATTCGGGGCGCAGATCTTCATCGGCCACCTTGCCGAAAACACCGTGGGTGCCGACGTGCTGGTGGTGTCCAGTGCTGTGAATACCTCCAACCCGGAAGTCGCCACCGCTCTGGAGCGCCGTATTCCGGTGGTTCCTCGTGCCGAGATGCTGGCCGAGCTGATGCGTTATCGTCACGGTATCGCCGTGGCCGGTACTCACGGCAAGACGACGACCACCAGCCTGATTGCATCGGTATTCGCTGCCGGTGGCCTGGACCCGACGTTTGTGATCGGTGGCCGCTTGAACGCTGCGGGCACCAACGCGCAGTTGGGTACCAGCCGTTACCTGATTGCCGAGGCTGATGAAAGCGACGCCAGCTTCCTGCACCTGCAGCCGCTGGTCGCTGTCGTTACCAACATCGACGCCGACCACATGGCGACCTATGAGGGTGACTTCAACAAGCTGAAGAAGACTTTCGTCGAGTTTCTGCACAACCTGCCGTTCTATGGGCTGGCGGTGATGTGCATTGATGACCCTGTGGTTAGGGAAATTCTGCCACTGGTCAAGCGTCCGACCCTGACCTACGGCTTCAGCGAGTCGGCAGACGTGCGCGCCATCAACGTTCGTCAGGACGGCATGCTGACGTTCTTCACCGTGTTGCGTCGTGACCGTGAGCCGCTGGATGTATCCGTGAACATGCCGGGTAACCACAACGTGCTCAATTCGCTGGCGACCATTGCCATTGCGACGGACGAAGGTGTCAGCGACGAAGCTATTGTCCAGGGCCTGTCGGGCTTTCAGGGCGTGGGCCGTCGCTTTCAGATCTACGGCGAGTTGCCGGTCGAAGGCGGCAACGTAATGCTGGTCGATGACTACGGTCACCACCCGCGTGAAGTCGCCGCAGTGATCAATGCGGTACGCGGTGGCTGGCCCGATCGCCGCCTGGTCATGGTCTACCAGCCGCATCGTTTCAGCCGTACTCGTGATCTGTACGATGACTTCGTGCAGGTCCTGGCCGACGCCAATGTGTTGTTGCTGATGGAAGTCTACCCGGCCGGCGAAGAGCCGATCCCGGGTGCCGACAGCCGCAACCTGTGTCACAGCATCCGTCAGCGCGGTCAACTGGACCCGATCTATATCGAGCGTGGCGTCGAGCTGGCGCCGCTGGTGAAGCCGCTGCTCCGCGCGGGCGACATTCTGCTGTGTCAGGGCGCTGGTGATATCGGTGGTCTTGCGCCGCAATTGCTCAAGAGCCCGCTGTTTGTGGGCGCAACAGTGGCTTCAACCGAAGGTAAGCTGAAATGACAGCCGTCGCCCAGACTTCCCTGCACTCGACGTTCGAGCCGAAAAGCTTCGGCCGCGTTGCCGTGCTCTTCGGCGGCAAGAGTGCCGAGCGGGAAGTGTCGCTGAAGTCCGGCCATGCCGTGCTTGATGCGTTGCAAAGCGCAGGCGTGGACGCATTCGACATCGATGTGGGTGATGACTTTCTGCAGCGTCTGGTCAGTGAAAAGATCGACCGCGCGTTTATCGTACTGCACGGTCGTGGTGGCGAAGACGGCACGATGCAAGGGCTGCTGGAATGCCTGGAAATCCCTTACACCGGCAGCGGTGTGCTGGCATCCGCGTTGGCGATGGACAAATTGCGCACCAAGCAGGTGTGGCAGAGTCTGGGCCTTGCGACCCCCTTGCATGCCGTGCTGGGCAGCGAAGCAGATTGTATTTCTGCTGCGACGGAACTGGGCTTCCCTTTGATCGTCAAACCGGCCCATGAAGGTTCAAGTATTGGTATGGCGAAGGTGACCAGCGTCGATGAGTTGATCGAAGCATGGAAAGCCGCCAGCACCTACGATTCGCAAGTATTGGTTGAACAGTGGATTCAGGGTCCTGAGTTCACTGTGGCGTCCCTGCGTGGCCAGGTGTTGCCGCCCATCGGTCTGGGTACTCCCCACAGCTTTTACGATTACGACGCCAAGTATGTGGCTTCCGATACCCAGTACCGGATCCCGTGCGGGCTCAGTGACGATCGCGTACAGGAACTCAAACAACTTACCACGCGCGCTTGCGAAGCCATTGGCATTGCAGGCTGGGCGCGCACGGATGTCATGCAGGACGCGCAAGGCAAGTTCTGGCTGCTGGAAGTCAACACCGTGCCCGGCATGACCGATCACAGTCTGGTTCCTATGGCAGCACGTGCTGCGGGTCTGGATTTTCAACAACTGGTGTTGGCGATTCTGGCCGACAGCGTTCAGGCGAGAGGTTAAGGCATGTACGGCGCTTCGGCACGTCAACAGCCACCCGCTCCCGGCCGCAAGCCGGTACCGCGTGGCGCCAGCCGGATGGTGGCCAAGGAGCCGCTGTCGTCGCGCATGCCGAAGGCTAACTTCAGTTTTCTGAAGCGCCTTTTCTGGCCCGTGATGCTGGTGATTCTGGGCTTTGCCACGTACGAAGGCGCCCAGCGTCTGTTGCCGTATGCCGATCGTCCGATTACCCGCATCAACGTGCAGGGCGATCTGAGTTACATCAGCCAGCAGGCTGTGCAGCAACGTATTGCGCCGTTCGTGGCGTCGAGCTTCTTCAAGATCGACCTCGCGGCCATGCGCACCGAGCTGGAACAGATGCCATGGATTGCACACGCCGAAGTCCGACGTGTCTGGCCGGATCAGGTGGTGATTCGTCTGGAAGAACAATTGCCGGTTGCCCGATGGGGTGACGAGGCGTTACTGAATAACCAGGGGCAGGCTTTCACACCGCGTGAACTGTCCAACTATGAACATCTTCCCCAGTTGTTTGGCCCACAGCGGGCTCAGCAGCAGGTGATGCAGCAGTACCAGGTGTTGAGTCAGATGTTGCGCCCAATGGGGTTCTCCATCGTGCGCCTGGAACTGCGCGAGCGCGGCAGCTGGTTCCTGACAACAGGTGCCGGTAGTGCTGGCCCGGGTATTGAGTTGCTGCTGGGACGCGATCATCTGGTCGAAAAAATGCGCCGCTTCATCGCGATTTACGACAAGACGCTTAAAGAACAAATCACGAACATTGCGCGCGTCGACCTGCGTTATTCCAACGGCCTTGCGGTCGGCTGGCGTGAACAGGCAGCGCCGACGACGGACAAACCCGCCGTCGCGAAGAATTGATAAGAGGCAGGACCATGGCAAATGTGCAAAGCGGCAAAATGATCGTCGGGCTGGATATCGGTACCTCCAAGGTGGTGGCACTGGTAGGCGAAGTCGCGGCCGATGGATCGCTGGAAATCGTGGGCATTGGTACTCATCCTTCCCGCGGCCTGAAGAAGGGCGTGGTGGTGAATATCGAGTCCACCGTGCAGTCGATCCAGCGCGCGGTCGAAGAAGCCCAGCTGATGGCGGGCTGCCGCATTCACTCTGCATTTGTTGGTGTTGCAGGCAACCACATTCGCAGCCTGAACTCCCACGGCATCGTGGCGATTCGCGACCGCGAAGTAAGCTCCGCGGATCTGGAGCGGGTGCTGGACGCTGCGCAGGCCGTTGCCATTCCTGCCGATCAGCGTGTTTTGCACACGCTGCCTCAGGACTACGTGATCGATAACCAGGAAGGCGTACGTGAGCCGCTGGGCATGTCGGGCGTTCGTCTGGAAGCCAAAGTGCATGTGGTGACCTGCGCGGTGAACGCTGCTCAGAATATCGAGAAGTGCGTGCGTCGCTGCGGCCTGGAAGTCGACGACATCATTCTCGAGCAACTGGCTTCGGCGTACTCGGTCCTGACCGATGACGAAAAAGAGCTGGGCGTCTGCCTGGTCGACATCGGCGGCGGCACCACAGATATCGCGATCTTCACTGAAGGTGCGATTCGTCACACCGCAGTGATCCCGATTGCCGGTGATCAGGTCACCAACGACATCGCGATGGCGTTGCGTACACCGACCCAATACGCCGAAGAAATCAAGATTCGTTATGCCTGCGCCCTGGCCAAACTGGCGGGCGCTGGCGAAACCATCAAAGTGCCGAGCGTGGGCGACCGCCCACCTCGCGAGCTGTCGCGTCAGGCCCTGGCCGAAGTGGTAGAGCCTCGTTACGACGAGCTGTTCACCCTGATCCAGGCCGAACTGCGTCGCAGCGGTTACGAAGATCTGATCCCGGCCGGCATCGTGCTGACCGGTGGTACCTCGAAAATGGAAGGTGCGGTCGAACTGGCCGAGGAAATCTTCCACATGCCGGTGCGCCTGGGCGTACCGCATAGCGTCAAAGGGCTCGCTGATGTCGTCCGCAACCCGATCTACTCCACAGGCGTAGGCCTGTTGTTGTACGGGCTGCAGAAACAATCCGACGGCATTTCGCTGTCGGGGATTGTCGGCAACAGCAGTTACGGCGACGAACCCAAGGCACCTGTGCTTGAGCGTATCAAGCGCTGGGTCCAGGGCAATTTCTGAGTTTCAAGGTTTCAAGGCTCCACAAGCAGTAGCGGTAGGCAGTAGGCAAATAAACTAGAGAGCGGAAGGAGAGAGAAAATGTTCGAACTCGTAGACAACGTCCCGCAAAGCCCGGTAATCAAAGTCATCGGCGTGGGTGGTGGTGGCGGTAACGCTGTCAATCATATGGTCAAGAGCAACATCGAAGGCGTCGAGTTCATCTGCGCCAACACCGATGCTCAGGCGCTGAAAAACATCGGCGCACGCACCATTCTGCAACTGGGTACTGGCGTGACCAAAGGTCTTGGCGCCGGTGCGAATCCTGAAGTGGGCCGTCAGGCTGCACTGGAAGATCGTGAGCGCATTGCAGAAGTTCTGCAGGGCACCAACATGGTCTTCATCACCACGGGCATGGGCGGCGGTACCGGTACTGGTGCTGCACCGATCATTGCTGAAGTGGCCAAGGAAATGGGCATTCTGACGGTTGCAGTCGTGACTCGTCCGTTCCCGTTCGAAGGCCGCAAGCGTATGCAGATCGCCGATGAAGGCATTCGCATGCTGTCTGAAAGCGTCGACTCGTTGATCACCATTCCCAACGAGAAGCTGCTGACCATCCTCGGTAAGGACGCCAGCCTGCTGTCGGCTTTTGCCAAGGCTGACGACGTCCTGGCTGGTGCCGTTCGCGGTATCTCCGACATCATCAAGCGTCCGGGCATGATCAACGTCGACTTCGCTGACGTACGCACCGTGATGAGCGAAATGGGCATGGCGATGATGGGCACCGGCTGCGCAAGCGGTCCTAACCGTGCACGTGAAGCGACTGAAGCGGCCATCCGCAACCCGCTGCTTGAAGACGTCAACCTGCAGGGCGCACGTGGCATCCTGGTCAACATCACTGCGGGCCCTGACCTGTCTCTGGGCGAGTACTCGGACGTGGGTAGCATCATCGAAGCGTTCGCTTCCGAGCACGCAATGGTCAAGGTCGGTACTGTTATCGATCCAGACATGCGCGACGAACTGCACGTTACTGTGGTTGCAACAGGTCTGGGCGCTAAAATCGAGAAGCCTGTGAAGGTGATCGACAATACCCTGCAGACTGCTTCTCAGCAGGCGCCTTCTCAGCAAGCGGCCCGTCAGGAAGCACCGTCGGTCAACTACCGCGACCTGGATCGTCCTACCGTGATGCGCAATCAGGCACACGCAGGCGCTACTGCCGCAGCGAAGATGAACCCGAACGATGATCTGGACTACCTGGACATCCCGGCTTTCCTGCGTCGTCAGGCCGATTGATGAAATGTATCAGGGGTATTAGGGTGATTGGTGTTCAGCAAAGGCATGGTCTGCTATTATCGCCAGCCTTTGTTGATACCAGTTCGCAACTTGCGCTGAAGCGGCCCATGCCATGATTAAACAACGCACCCTGAAAAATATTATCCGTGCCACAGGTGTAGGCCTGCACTCCGGGGAGAAGGTTTACCTGACCCTCAAGCCCGCACCTGTGAATACCGGCATTGTGTTTTGCCGAGCTGACCTTGACCCGGTCGTGCAGATCCCTGCGCGTGCGGAAAACGTCGGTGATACCACGCTGTCGACCACACTGGTCAATGGTGATGTCAAAGTAGACACGGTAGAACACCTGCTTTCGGCCATGGCTGGCCTTGGCATCGATAACGCCTACGTCGAGCTCTCTGCCTCCGAAGTCCCTATCATGGACGGCAGCGCAGGCCCTTTCGTATTCCTGATTCAATCGGCTGGCCTGGAAGAACAGGACGCACCGAAGAAATTCATCCGGATCCTGCGCGAAGTCACAGTGGAAGAGGGCGGTAAACGCGCTACTTTCGTGCCTTTCGAAGGGTTCAAGGTCAGTTTCGAAATCGATTTTGATCACCCCGTCTTCCGTGACCGCACCCAGAGTGCAAGCGTGGACTTTTCCAGCACTTCCTTCGTGAAGGAAGTCAGCCGTGCCCGTACCTTCGGGTTCATGAGTGACATCGAGTACCTGCGCAAGCACAACCTCGCACTCGGCGGCAGTGTGGAAAACGCCATCGTGGTCGACAAGGACGGCGTATTGAACGAAGACGGCCTGCGGTACGAGGACGAATTCGTCAAACACAAAATCCTGGACGCCATCGGTGACCTCTACCTGCTGGGCAATAGCCTGATCGGGGAGTTCCGGGGCTTCAAGTCGGGGCATGCACTGAACAATCGTCTTCTGCGCACGTTGATCGAGCAGAAAGATGCATGGGAAGTCGTGACCTTCGAGGATGCCAGTACGGCACCTATTTCTTACATGCGCCCTGTCGCGGCCGTGTAAGCAAGCTTTACTCTCTTTCCTTTTGTTCTTTAAAGGCTGCCCTCGGGTGGCCTTTTTTTATGCGGGCTGGAAGCGCGCCTGACTTATTTCAAACGTGATGCGCGACGCAGATGCCCTCAAAAAGCGCTGAACGCTGTTCAAGTTGGTCCCGCAAGATTTCTGCGAAGACAAATCCGCTTGACGAGGTAGAACGATCGTTCTACCTTGCAGGCCATGACCAAGACAACGACCTCTGCTGTACATGACAAAGTGCTCGCGACGGCCGAGCATCTGATCTACCACAACGGCATCCACGCGATGGGCATGGACCTGCTGGTGCGTTCGTCAGGGGTTGCACGCAAAAGCATTTATCGCTACTTCACCACCAAGGAAGAGATCGCCGCCCGGGCCCTGAGCGCGCGCGATATCCGCTGGATGAACTGGTTTCGCACCGAGTCTGACAAGGCTGCAACCGCCGAGGGGCAGTTGCTCAACATGTTTGGCGTGCTCAAGGCCTGGTTCGAGTCGGAAGGCTTTTGTGGATGTGCGTTCATCAATACCGCAGGTGAAATCGGCGACCCCTCCAGCCCGGTGCGCCAGATTGCCAGACTGCACAAGCAGAAGCTGCTCGACTACATCCTCGAGCGGTGCCAGCAACTGCCCGCACAGGCTCCCGATGCCCTGGCCAAACAACTGCTGATACTGATCGACGGCGCCATCACGCTGGCGCGTGTGATGGGCGATTACAGTGCCGCTGACAGCGCTCGCGAGGTTGCCAACGTCCTGCTGCAAAACGCCGTCGTCCCACACCCTTAACGTTCCCTGCCCAAAGGTATTGCCGTTATGACCTCTACCCCAGCAACGCGTCCGCCGCTACCACCCTTCACCCGAGAATCAGCTGCCCTCAAGGTCCGGCTGGCCGAAGACGGCTGGAACAGTCGAGATCCAGAGAAGGTTTCGCTGGCCTATACCCTGGATACGAAATGGCGCAACCGGGCCGAGTTCGTCTGTAACCGCGAAGAAGCCAAGGGCTTTCTTGCCCGCAAGTGGGCCAAAGAGCTGGATTATCGTCTAATCAAGGAGCTGTGGGCCTTCACAGATAATCGCATTGCTGTTCGCTACGCCTATGAATGGCATGACGACTCGGGCAACTGGTTTCGTTCCTACGGCAACGAGAACTGGGAGTTTGACGAGAATGGCCTGATGACCAACCGTTTCGCCTGCATCAATGACATGCCGATCAAGGAATCCGAGCGTAAATACCACTGGCCGCTGGGCCGTCGCCCCGATGATCACCCAGGGCTCTCTGAGCTGGGTCTCTGAAGCACGACCGATCAGGGCTGCGCCACACGCCGACGTTGCCCTTCCAGCCACGCCGCAGGGACCTTTGCCAGCAGCGGGCCATCCTCGACGAGATTGCGCCAATGCTCGCCAGCATCGTTCGAGTACACCAGCAGGTAAGGACTTGGCGTTGCATCGGGCAAAATCGCTGCCAGCCAGATTTCGTTATCATTGGCCACATCGCTGCTGGTCATGATCAGGTTGTAGTCCTGTAATGCCTGAAGCGGCGTTTTGTGAGCGTCGAGCTGCAAGGTCTGCGCTGACAATTGGCACTCCTTTCCTTTCTGACGCAATCGATAGCCATCGATCAGTGCTGTGACTTCCACGTCGTATGGCAGCACAAAAGTGGCTTCGCTTTGCGCCACCACGTTGCCGATTGTCGCCTCGATGACCTGGCTGCCCGCATAAATACGACCGTCCTCACCCAATGACAGCAACGGCCAGTTCTTGCCGCCCGGAAGGATGGCCAGAGCAACAGGCGGCTGGCTGTTGAGCAGAATCTGGTGGAGCACCTACCGACTGCGATGGGACGCGCAGGTTATGCCAGCCACATTGCAGCGGCATAGTCAGTACCGTTCAGGGTTCGGCAGGTGAATGGCTGTCTCTTTTGCATCGGGACGTTTGCGATCCGGCCTAACGTTTGTCCTTGGCGTGGCTGGCGAGGCGCTCCAGTGCTGCGCGCAGCTTCGGGTCGCTGATGCCTTCGGCTGTGGCCTGAATGTTCTCGGCGGCGGCCATCGACAGGTCGATGGTATGGGTGGCCGCGCCGCGCGGCGCGTCTGGCGGTTGCACCTTGAACACGATGCGCGTCAGGTTGATGAATTCATCAAAGGCGAGCAATTGTCTGTGCAGGCGCTTCTGCTGATAGCGCAGGCGAGTGGCCCAGTGACCATCGGTCACGATCAGCAGCAGACTGCCTTCGCGCCATGAGGCTACACGGCAGTGTTCGCGAGCAGCAGGCTGCAGCTGGCTTTCAAGCAGGCGCTGAAGGTGGCTCAGGCGTTCGGCATGACGAAAGATAGCCTTGAGAGGCTTGGCTTCGCGCAGCAAAACCGAAGGGGCGCGAGCATTCAAAGGGCGAAAGGCCATGGTGTATATGCCAGGGTGACAAGGCGACTATCTTAACAGAAAGCATTGTAACGGCTGCTTTCTGAGGCGTTTCCGTGCTTTCATATGCAAATCAACGAGTAACTTCCCCTTGTGATGGGTTGAAGTGCTTGAAATTGGCCCCATTGTAAATCTGCCCCGTCACAGCGCTGTGCCAGCATCGTGGAATAACGCCACTTTCCTCACCATCGTTTCCGGGTAGAATGCTCGTTCGCATGCAGCCATCAGCGCTGCACGGGCGACTCACGGGGCCGCCCTCCATTCCTATGTGTGGAAGATCCTGTCGATATGTTTGCGCCTTTGTTGAAAAAACTTTTTGGAAGCAAGAACGAGCGTGAAGTCAAACGCATGCTCAAGACGGTACAGATCGTCAATGCCTTCGAAGAGCAAATGGTGGCCCTTTCGGACGAGCAATTGCGCGCCAAGACCGAAGAGTTCAAGGCCCGCATAGCCAAAGGCGAGACCCTCGATCAACTGCTTCCTGAAGCTTTCGCCGTTGCTCGCGAAGCGGGCAAGCGCGTCATGGGCATGCGTCACTTCGACGTCCAGTTGATCGGCGGCATGACCCTGCACGAAGGTCAGATCGCAGAAATGCGTACCGGTGAGGGCAAGACCCTTGTCGGCACCCTGGCGGTGTACCTCAATGCCCTGTCCGGCAAAGGCGTTCACGTGGTTACCGTGAACGACTACCTGGCTCGCCGCGATGCGAACTGGATGCGTCCGCTGTACGAATTCCTCGGTCTGTCCGTAGGGATCGTCACGCCATTCCAGCCGCCGGAAGAAAAGCGCGCAGCGTATGCCGCCGATATCACTTACGGCACCAACAACGAATACGGTTTCGATTACCTGCGCGACAACATGGCGTTCAGCATGGACGACAAGTTCCAGCGTGAACTCAATTTCGCCGTGATCGACGAAGTCGACTCCATCCTGATCGACGAAGCGCGTACGCCGCTGATCATCTCCGGCCAGGCCGAAGACAGTTCCAAGCTGTATACCGAAATCAACCTGCTGATCCCCAAGCTCGAGCAGCACATCGAGGAAGTGGAAGGCGAAGTCACCAAGGCGGGCCATTTCACCGTTGACGAGAAGACCCGTCAGGTCGAGCTTAACGAAGCCGGTCACCAGTTCATCGAAGAAATGCTCACCGAGGTCGGCCTGCTGGCTGAAGGCGAAAGCTTGTACTCGGCGCATAACCTCGGTCTGTTGACCCACGTTTATGCGGGTCTGCGTGCGCACAAGCTGTTCAACCGCAACGTTGAATACATCGTTCAGGACGGCCAGGTTCTGCTGGTCGACGAGCACACCGGCCGTACCATGCCGGGTCGCCGCCTTTCCGAAGGCCTGCACCAGGCGATCGAGGCCAAGGAACACCTGAACATTCAGGCCGAAAGCCAGACTCTGGCATCGACCACGTTCCAGAATTACTTCCGTCTGTACAACAAGCTGTCCGGCATGACGGGGACCGCGGACACTGAAGCGTTCGAGTTCCACCAGATCTACAGCCTGGCTGTGATGGTCATCCCGCCGAACAAGGCGCTGGCACGTAAAGACTTCAACGACCTCGTCTACCTGACGGCGGAAGAGAAGTACGCCGCCATCGTGACCGACATCAAGGCATGCCTGGCGGAAAACCGTCCGGTACTGGTGGGTACCGCGACGATTGAAACGTCCGAGCACATGTCGCGTCTGCTCAACAGCGAAGGCATCGAGCACAAGGTACTGAACGCCAAATTCCACGAGAAGGAAGCGGAAATCATCGCGCAGGCCGGCCGTCCGGGTGCGCTGACCATCGCCACCAACATGGCCGGTCGTGGTACTGACATCCTGCTGGGCGGCAACTGGGAAGTTGAAGTTGCCAATCTGGAAGATCCAACCCCTGAGCAGATTGCACAGATCAAGGCCGACTGGCAGAAACGCCATCAGCAAGTGATCGAGGCGGGCGGCCTGCACGTGATCGCGTCCGAGCGTCACGAATCGCGTCGTATCGACAACCAGCTGCGCGGTCGCGCCGGTCGTCAGGGTGACACCGGTTCCAGCCGTTTCTACCTGTCGCTTGAAGACAGTCTGATGCGCATCTTCGCTTCCGACCGCGTGAAGAACTTCATGAAAGCGCTGGGCATGCAGTCCGGCGAGGCCATCGAGCACCGCATGGTGACCAATGCCATCGAAAAAGCACAACGCAAGGTAGAAGGTCGCAACTTCGATATCCGCAAGCAATTGCTGGAGTTCGATGACGTCGCCAACGAACAGCGTAAAGTGATCTACCACATGCGTAACAGCCTGCTGGCTGCTGCCAACATTGGTGACACCATCGCTGACTTCCGCGAAGAAGTGCTCAACAATCTGATCAACCAGCACATCCCGCCGCAATCATTGCCAGAGCAGTGGGACGTCGCGGGTCTGGAAGCTGCGTTGAACACCGATTTCGCCGTCAAACTGCCGATTCAGCAGTGGCTCGATGAAGACGACAGCCTGCACGAAGACAGCCTGCGCGAGAAGATCATGGCGCAGCTGCTCGTCGCGTATAACGAGAAGGAAGACCAGGCCAGCGCCGAGGCACTTCGCTCGTTCGAGAAACAGATCCTGCTGCGCGTTCTGGACGACCTGTGGAAAGACCACCTGTCGACCATGGACCACCTGCGTCACGGTATCCACCTGCGCGGCTACGCTCAGAAGAACCCGAAGCAGGAATACAAGCGCGAGTCGTTCACTCTGTTCCAGGAGCTGCTGGATTCGATCAAGCGCGACACTATCCGTGTCCTGTCGCATGTTCAGGTTCGCCGCGAAGACCCTGAAGAAGAAGAGGCGCGCCTGCGTCAGGAAGCCGAGGAACTGGCCAAGCGCATGCAGTTCGAACACGCACCTGCCCCAGGCATCGATCAGCCTGCGCTTGTCGAAGAAGAAGGCGAAGTCGTTGCCGTTGCTTCGGAGCCGGTTCGCAATGACCAGAAACTGGGTCGCAACGAGTTGTGCTGGTGTGGTTCGGGTAAAAAATTCAAGCACTGTCACGGCCAGATCAACTAAGGCCCTGATGCTGTAATACCGCGCCGCGACCGGCTTGCCCGTCGCGGCGTTTTTTCATTGATAGCCGTACCGATGTGGACGGCACGTACACTCCTTGAGGAGCACCCCGATGGCTGTTGGTCTTGGTCCTTTGCCTGCGCTGCACCCGGTTCCCGGCTTTGAACTTGGCATTTCGTCTGCCGGCATCAAGCGCCCGGGACGCAAGGACGTCGTTGTCATGCGCTGCGCCGAAGGTTCTAGCGTTGCCGGTGTGTTCACGCTGAATGCGTTCTGTGCCGCCCCGGTCATTCTGGCCAGGCAGCGCGTTCAGGGCACTGTGCGTTATCTGTTGACCAACACCGGCAATGCCAACGCAGGCACTGGTGAGCCAGGTCTCGCAGCCGCCCGCCGTACCTGTGAGGCGCTCGCGCAGTTGACCGGCGTTGATGCGTCTGCCGTGCTGCCTTACTCCACGGGTGTCATTGGCGAGCCATTGCCGGTGGAAAAGATCGAAGGCGCCTTGCAAGCCGCCCTTGACGACCTGTCTGTGGATAACTGGGCAGCTGCAGCAACCGGCATCATGACCACCGACACGTTGCCAAAAGGTGCCAGCCGCCAGTTCCAGCACGACGGCGTGACCGTTACAGTCACCGGCATCAGCAAGGGCGCGGGCATGATCCGGCCGAACATGGCGACCATGCTCGGCTATATCGCGACTGACGCCAAAGTATCGCAAAGCGTGTTGCAGGACCTGATCCGCGACGGTGCCAACAAGTCGTTCAACCGCATCACCATCGATGGCGACACCTCGACCAATGACTGCTGCATGCTGATTGCGACCGGTCAGGCCGATGTGCCAGAAATCACCGAGACCAAAGGCCCGTTGTTCGATGCGTTGAAAAAGGCCGTGTTCGAGGTCTGCATGGACGTTGCCCAAGCCATCGTGCGCGACGGCGAAGGCGCAACCAAGTTCGTGACTGTGCAGGTCAACGGCGGAGGCAATCACCAGGAGTGTCTGGACGTTGGTTACGCGGTTGCCCATTCTCCGCTGATCAAGACCGCGCTGTTTGCGTCCGATCCTAACTGGGGCCGCATTCTGGCTGCCGTGGGTCGTGCCGGGGTGCCGGATCTGGATGTGAGCAAGATCGACGTGTTTCTGGGCAGCGTGTGCATCGCCAGCCAAGGCTGCCGTGCGACCACCTACACCGAAGAACAGGGCTCGGCGGTAATGGCGGAAGAAGAGATCACCATTCGTATCGAGCTGGGCCGCGGTCAGTGCAGCGAAACGATCTGGACTACCGACCTGTCCCATGAATACGTAAAAATCAACGCGGAATATCGCACCTGATCCACCCTCCGGCGCGGGAGCGACTTGCCCTTGCGCCGGACTCAATGGAGTTGAACCATGAGCCTGCACCTTGTAATTGGTGACAAACGCTACTCCTCCTGGTCGCTGCGCCCCTGGCTGGTGCTGGAGATGACTGGCGCATCGTTCACCGATCAGGTGATCCGCCTCAATCAGCCGGACAGCCGTGAGAACATTCTGAAGTATTCGCCCACCGGCAAGGTCCCGGCGCTTCAGTGCGAGCACGGCACCATCATCGACTCTCTGGCGATTTGTGAGTATCTGGTCGAGCGCTTTCCTGATGTCGCCTTGTGGCCGTGTGATATTGCTGCTCGCGCCCAAGCGCGTTCCGCCTGTGCGCAGATGCACAGCGGCTTCATGAGCCTGCGTTCGAACATGCCCATGGACCTGCGCCACGATCAGGCGCTTGAGGTGATCCCGGTCGATACCCAGCACGACATCGATCGCATCGTTGCGCTGTGGGCTGAATGCCGCGCTGTCGCCACCGAACAGGGGCCGTTTCTGTTCGGCGAGCCGAGCATTGCCGATGCGTTCTTTGCGCCGGTTGCGATTCGTCTGCGCACCTACCGCGTGGCGCTGCCAGCCGAAGCGCTGGCCTATATCGAAGCCATTTACCAATGGCCTGCTTTCCAGCGCTGGCAGCAGGCAGGGTTAGAGGAGTCCTGATTGTGAAACGAGTCCACGTGGCCGCAGCCGTCATTCGTGGCGCGGACGGCAAGATCCTGATTGCCAAGCGTGCAGACAGCCAGCATCAAGGCGGCCTGTGGGAGTTTCCCGGTGGCAAGGTCGAAGCCGGGGAAACCGCTCAGGTCGCTTTGGCGCGAGAACTGCGCGAAGAGCTTGGCATTGAAGTGTTCGCTGCACGCCCGCTGATCAAGGTTCAGCATGACTACCCCGACAAACAGGTGCTGCTCGATGTGTGGGAGGTGTCAGAGTTTACCGGTGAGCCTCACGGTGCCGAGGGTCAGCCTCTGGCATGGGTGAGCGCTCGCGAACTGGCTGATTACGATTTCCCCGAAGCCAACAAGCCGATCGTTGCCGCTGCGCGTCTGCCCGGCGAGTACCTGATCACGCCTGAAGGCCTGGATAACATTGAGCTGCTGCGTGGCGTGCAAAAAGCCATAGCGGGCGGGATCAAACTGGTTCAGTTGCGCACGCCGGGTGGTTATGACCCGAAATATCGTGATCTGGCGGTCGATGCCGCCGGGTTGTGCGCGGGCAAGGCCCAACTGATGCTCAAAGGCCCTCTGGAGTGGCTGGGTGACTTCCCGTCAGCCGGGTGGCACCTAACGGCTGCGCAACTGCGCAAGTACGCCAGCCGCGGACGTCCGTTCCCTGCAGAGCGTTGGCTGGCGGCTTCCTGCCACAACGCCGAAGAGCTCGCGCTGGCGGAGCAGATGGGCGTTGATTTCGTCACCCTGTCACCCGTTCAGCCGACCCTGACCCATCCGGATGCTCAGCCGCTTGGCTGGGAGCAGGCAACCCGATTGATTGCAGGCTTCAGCAAGCCGGTGTTCCTGTTGGGTGGTGTAGGGCCTGAGCAACGTCAGCAGGCCTGGGACAATGGTGCGCAGGGCGTAGCCGGTATCCGCGCGTTCTGGCCTGAACAGCTGGACTGAGTATCGAGGCTGGCTCGCGAACAGGTCGTGGTATTCATCGAACGTATCCAGCCCGAAAGGCGCCAGAACAATCAGCGCCTTTCGACAAACCATAGCGATCCAGACCCTTCAGCCAGCCTTCGCAACACTCAAACCGGCTTGGGCGCGGGTTCCCAAAGAATTTCGGCAATCTGCTGTCTTCTGGCAATCAGGCGCGCTGCGACGAACAGAAGATCCGACAGCCTGTTGATGTAGGCCAGACCGACCCCTTCCAGTGGCTCGACGGCATTCAGGTGCTGGCAGCGGCGCTCAGCGCTGCGAGCAAGGCTGCGGCACACATGAGCTTGAGCGATCAGCATCGAGCCGCCGGGCAGGATGAAGTTTTCCAGCGGGCCCAGTTCTTCGTTCCACACGTCGATGGCCGCTTCCAGGCGCTCGACTTCGGTGCTGTTCAATGCCTTGTAGGTCGGCATTGCCAACTCGCCACCCAGGTCGAACAGCCGGTGCTGGCAGGGCGTCAGCACGTCGATGACCTCATTCAACGCTGGAACATCCCGCACAGCTTCGACAAGACCCGCCAGTAACAGGCCCAGTTGACTGTTGAGCGTGTCGACTTCGCCAATGGCCTCGACCCGCGGATGATCCTTGGGCACCCGACGTCCATCGCCCAGCCCGGTTTCCCCGGCGTCTCCGGTGCGTGTGTAAATCTTCGATAAGCGAAAGCCCATTGCGGTGGCTCCTGGTCAAGACTTCGAAATAACCTGTTGCTCCACGTTCATCTGATTGGCTACCAGTGGTAGACGCAGCGTAAAGCAGGTTCCCATGCCGATGGACGATTGCACTTCCATCTGGCCTTTGTGGTTGTTGGTAATGATGAAGTAAGACACCGACAGCCCGAGTCCGGTGCCCTGACCGATTTCCTTGGTGGTGAAGAACGGTTCGAAAGTGCGTTTTCGAACGCTTTCGGACATCCCGATTCCGTTGTCCTCGACGTGTATTTCTGCCCAGGGCGGGTTGAGCCGAGTGCGTAGCGTGATACGCCCTGGCTCGTCACCGTCGGGACGTTGATGAATGGCCTGCGCCGCGTTTTTCAGCAGATTGAGCAACACCTGTTCCAGCTCGTTGGAAATGCAGGGCACGGGGCCCAGTTCGAGATCGAACTGGCGAATGATGTTCTGGCCTTTGAAGTCAAAGCCGATGGTCAGGTCGAAGTCATTGCTGGCGATTTCGACCGCCTGATCGATAAGGGCGGGCAGGTCGCAGGAGGACAGCTGACGGCTGCTCAAACGGCTGAAGTTGAGCATGTGGCTGACGATTTTTGCAGCACGCGCTCCGGCCTGTTGAATCCCGTCCAGCAGATGCGGCACTTCCCGGCTGGTCAGGTAGCGATTGACCACCGCCAGATCAATGCCGTCGGCTTCGGCCTGCTCAAGGTTTTTCGGCAACTCTGGCGAGAGGCGTCGTCGGATGTTCTGCACGTTGTGCAGGATCGCGCCCAAAGGGTTATTGATCTCATGCGCCATACCGGCAGCCAGACCGCCGACCGAGAGCATTTTTTCCGACTGCACCATCATTTCTTCCAGCGAAATGCGCTGGGTGATGTCATCGATACGAATCACCACACCACGGCCTGCATCACCGCTCAGCGGGTAGAAGGTCAGTGCGTAGTGGCGCGCCTCTTCATTCTTGACCCACGTCACGCGCTCGATCTTGGTGACACCGTGGCGCTCGACGGTATGTTTGATCTGCGGCAGAAAGCTGCGCATCGGCTCGAACGCTATGAAAATCGGCTGGTTGAGTGCCTCATCCAGCGTCGTGCCGGACAAGGCCGTCGCCTCCTGATTCCACTGCGTCACGTACAGCTGTTCGTCCAGAGCAATCATCGCCGAAGGCATGGAGTCGATGATGCTGTTGAGGTAATTCTGAAAACCGGTGAGTTTTTTCTCGATCTTGCTGCGCACCTGGACTTCAAGCTCCAGCTTGCGATTGGTGTGGCGGGTTTCTTCGGCAAGGCCCTGAGCCTGATCGTAAGCGTCCTGCGAGTCGTCGCGCGCCCGTTTCAATTGCTGCTCGCGGGCTTCGATGCGCGACAGCATGGTATTGAACGCCTCCGCAAGGCTGCCGATTTCATCCTCGTTGCCGGGCTCTGCGCGTAACGCGTAGTTTTCTTCGCGCGTAACCTGACGTGACAGCTCCTCAAGCTGGTAGATGGGCTCGGTGATCAGGCGCCGTATCTGGCGGGCCACGACCAGCCACAGCAGCACGCTGAACACCAGAATCCCGAGGCTTGCGGTCAGCGTACCGGTATAGAAGGCGGCAGGCAGCTCACTGCTCGCCACCAGCAGCAGATGCCCTGGAGTTTGGTCGTCTTTCGGGACGGTAATGACCTGCGTGCTGCGAAACTCGGTCAGGCGCCAGTTTTCGACGTTCTTGTAGTCCCTGGGCAGCTCCAGAGGTTCGCCCTGCTGCATCTGCGCAAGCTGCTCGCCGTTATTGTCGTAAATGGCCGCAGCACGCAGTGGGCCGTAACTTTTCAGTTCGCGGAGCAGGGCGCGTGCATCGGTGGGCGAACTCAAGGCGCGTTCGTTGAGGTACGCACTGCTGATCAATCGGCCAATGGTCTGCAAGGCCTGGGGTGCCATGGCTTCCTGCGAGATGTAATAGGCAGCGCTGATGAAAGTCAGGTTGGCGACCAGCAGCACGGTGGTCATCAGAACCAGCAGGGCGGCCAGCAGTTTCTGGCCGACAGGCAGGTTTTCCAGGCGTTGGCGCAAAGGCATGGGGCGAATCGCATTGGCATGTGGAACGCGCAGGGTAGCGCGGGCTAGTCGGTACGCAAACCCTTGCTTGCCAGATGTTTGATCAGACGCGTCTGCAACTGCTGCAAGTGCGGTATCGGGCATTGATGGCGAGAGGCAGCCGCGCAGGCGTAACCCAGCAGATAACTGATTTCGGTACGTCGCCCCTGTGCCACGTCCTGATACATGGACGAGTAGTTGGCAGCCGTGGCCTTGATCACTCGCAGTACCTCATCGTGCAGGTCCAGTGCAGCGCCAGGCTGGCCGCAACAGTTCAGCAGGTCGGTCAGCTCCGCACACAGCGCCGCGACTTCACACGGATGCTCCAGCAACTCGCCGTTACGGCAGTCATGCAGCACCGTCAGCGGATTGATCGCGCAATTGAGCGCCAGTTTGCGCCACAGGCGCGTGAGAATGTCCGGTGTCCATTCATGCGGGACGCCGCTGTCGTGCAGGTCCTGTAGAAGCGTTGGCGCAACTGGTTTCGATGAATCGCCCAGCCAGGTGAAGCCGTGACCTGCAAACACAACGCGCCAGTCGGCCGGGCGAAAGGCGCCTTCGGTGCTGGATGCAAACAGGATGCGCGCCTTGGGAAGGAGGGCAGCGACCGCATCCTGACTGCCAAGACCGTTTTGCAGGAGGATCACCTCTGCCTCAGGCGTCAGGCGTGATGCCAACTGCAAGACAGCCTGTTCGGCGTCGTAGGCTTTGCAGGCCACCAGCAGCCGGGTGATGGGTTCCGGATCATCTGCAGTCTGAGCAGGAATCGGGAACGAACCGGCAGCATCGTTTTCTATCAATGTCAGGCAACCGCCGTCAGCATTGTAAATGGCCAGCCGTGCAGCATCGCGCAGCACCAGCCGCACCGGCACGTCAGCTCTTGCCAGGCGTGTTGCCCAGAGACTGCCCAGGCTGCCGGCGCCGAGCACATGCCAGGTCGTCACGCTCATCTCGATGTGCTCCTGAGATGGGAAAGCCTTGCCGTGCTGAAATCGGTGCTGAACATGAAAGGCTCACAGTGAACACAGGAAAAGTCTCGTTATAATGAGCGTTCTTTCATACCGTCAAGTCATGCGCGCCATTGCACTCTTGTGCGCGCCGTTCAACTGGAGAAAACATACATGCCCTCGTTCGACGTAGTGTCTGAATTGGATAAACACGAAGTCACGAATGCCGTCGACAACGCCATCAAAGAACTGGACCGCCGCTACGACCTGAAGGGCAAGGGCACGTTCGAGTTCAAGGAGCTGACCGTCACCCTCACTGCTGAAGCCGATTTCCAGCTTGAAGCAATGATCGAGATCCTCAAGCTGGCTCTGGTCAAGCGCAAGATCGATGCGAAATGCCTCGAGGTCAAAGACGCCTACGCTTCCGGCAAGCTGATGAAGCAGGAAGCGGTGCTGCGCGAAGGCATCGACAAGGAGCTGGCCAAGAAAATCGTCGCTCACATCAAGGACGCCAAGCTCAAGGTTCAGGCTGCCATTCAGGGCGAGCAGGTCCGTGTCACGGGCAAGAAGCGTGATGACCTGCAAGACGCCATCGCCGCGCTGCGCGCCTACGATTCGGGCATGCCGCTGCAATTCAACAACTTCCGTGACTGATTGTTCGCATTGAATGCCTGACACCCGGTTTGTCTGGTCGGTGCGAATTGTATTGAGCGCTGAGCCCGCGGCGTTTTGCCGTTCGCTCGGCGCCTGTGTGTGACGGATAAGGAGCTAACGATGGATTTGAATGCAGAGGTCGGTCACCTGTGGCAAGCGTCACAGGCGTGGATTCCGATGATCATGCAGTACAGCGGTCGTCTGGTGCTGGCACTGGTCACGCTGTGCGTCGGCTGGTGGCTGATCAACAAGCTGACCGGCAAACTGGGCGCCTTGCTGGCGTTGCGGCATGCCGATCAGGCCTTGCAGGGTTTCGTCAGCAGCCTGGCGAACATCATTTTGAAGATTCTGCTGGTGGTCAGCGTCGCGTCGATGATTGGCGTGGAGACCACCTCGTTCGTGGCTGCGATTGGTGCAGCCGGCCTGGCGATCGGTCTGGCGTTGCAGGGCAGTCTGGCGAACTTCGCGGGCGGTGTGCTGATTCTGCTGTTTCGCCCCTTCCGCATCGGCGACTGGATCGAAGCGCAAGGTGTGTCGGGCACCGTCGACAGCATCCAGATATTCCACACAGTGCTGCGGACCGGCGACAACCGTACGGTCATCATGCCCAACGGCAATCTGTCCAACGGCATCATCACCAACACCAATCGTCAGCCGACGCGCAAGATCGTGTTTGATATTGGCGTCAGCCACGATGCGGATCTGCGCAAGGCCTTGCAGGTTCTGCTGGACATGGCTGATGACCCGCGTGTGCTTGCGGACCCGGCCCCGCAGGCCGTGGTGGCAGCGCTGGGCGAAAACGCGATCACCTTGTCGCTGCGAGTCTGGACCAAGACTGGCGATCTGGGCGACGTAACCTCGCGCTTCAACATCGAAGCACGCGATCGTCTGAAAGAGGCGGGTATCGAAATCCCGGCTCCGCAACGCACAATGCGGGTCGTCCAGGAGTAGGTTGGCGTCGGCTTCTGAAACCGCAAATGAAAAAGCCCTGGCTCGCGAGAGTCAGGGCTTTTTGCTCAGCAGCCGTATTACATGCGGGCCAGCGCTACAACAATACCGATCACTGCGGCGACAGCACCCAGCACATTCAGGAAGAACCCGAAGCGCAGCGCTTTGGAGAGCTTCCAGGGCTTGAAGCAGAACGCATAGATAATCAGGAAAATGATCGCGAAGATTTCAAGCTGACCGAGCAGCACGACTGCACTGCCGATCGTCATCGGCGAGGCTGCACTGGAAGCGATAAACGCGATAGCAGTCCAGACAACGGGGAGCCAGACGCCCAGGCCTATCAGGGCAAGCAGAAGGTACTGGTTAAACGTGGTCTTTTTTACGGTGTTCAATTCCGTTCCTTTTAGCAAAGTAAGGGTGCAGCCCGGGATTTACGCCTCAGGCATCGGTCATTATCAGGGCTTCTCGATCGTCGGGCTCTCCGCCGGTTCTGCAATGTCTGCGGTCCGTATCTCCCTGCTCCACTGCAGAATGATCATGATCAGCGTCGGCACCCCGAGCAGTGCAGTAATGAGGAAGAAGTTGTGGTAGCCGAATTTTTCGACCATCACCCCTGAGTAACCACCAATCAGGCGCGGCAGCAGCAGCATGATCGAGCTGAGCAGGGCGTACTGGGTGGCTGAGAATTTAAGGTTGGTCAGGCTCGACAAATAGGCGACAAATGCCGAGGTCGCCAGCCCGGAACTGAGATTGTCCAGCGATATGGTCAGGATCAGCATCCGGATGTTCGGTCCCATGTCCGCCAGCAACAGGAACAGGATGTTGGTCGAGGCCGACGCCAGACCACCAATGAACAGAATCGGCATGATGCCGAAGCGCACAATCAACAAGCCGCCTGCGCCCGCACCCAGCAGGGTCATGATCAGGCCGAATATCTTGCTGACACTGGCGATCTGATCCTTGGTGAAGCCCTGATCGATGTAAAAGACGTTAGCCATCACGCCCATCACGGTGTCCGACATCCGGTAGGTCGCAATCAGGCCGAGCAGCAGCAAAGCCTGCCAGCGATAACGCATGATGAAGTCGTTGATGGGTGTCAGCACGGGCGCCAGGCCGCGGCGACCCATGGACGACAGGCAGGCGACGGTGAGCACGGTGTAAAGGATCGCGCGCAGAAACGCCCGGTCTTCCAGCAGCAGATCCATCCAGCTGGTGCCCTCGAACAGCACGCTGGCGAAGTCGGTGTTATAGAGTTGGGTGAACATCGCCGGAACGGATACCAGAAGCACGATCAGGACAAACACCGAAGCCAGTTGATGCGTGAAGCCGTAACGCGCGGCCGACAACTGGGTGCGCAGCGGCACAGGCGGTTCGCGCATGACCAGGGTGGTGACCAGTGCTGGCAGCATCAGTAAGCCGAACAATACGTAGGTGCCGGTCCAGGCGGAGTGTTTATAGGCGAAGCCGGTCGAGCCGAAGCCTTCCGCGAAATACAGCGCGCCTGCGGTCGCCAGCAAAGCGGCCACGCGGTAGCCGGACATATAGCTGGCTGCCAGCGCGGCCTGCTGCGTATCCTGGGCGATTTCCAGGCGGTAGGCATCAATAGCGATGTCCTGGGTCGCCGAGGAAAAGGCCACGACCACAGCAATCGCAATCAACCATGAGAGATGCTGCTGCGGATCGCAGAAACCCATGCCGATCAGACCGAGTATCACCAGGGTCTGCGACAGCACCAGCCAGGAGCGTCGACGCCCCAACTTTCCGAGCAGCGGCAGACGCCACTGGTCGAGTAGCGGAGACCACACCCACTTGAAAGCGTAGGCAAGACCGATGAGGCTCGCGTAACCAATGGTTTCGCGCGCAACACCTGCCTCGCGCAACCAGACGGATAACGTTGAGAAGACCAGCATGTAAGGCATGCCCGCAGCGAATCCGAGCAGCAGTAACACTAATGTCGATGGGCTGGCATATGCGGCGAGCGCGGCGCGCCAGGTTTTACGGGGCATGGGCTGGAGTCTGCCTCAGGTTACGAAAACAAAGGCCGCACTCTAACCGCTCAGCTATATAGGGCGCCAGCCATGGCGCTGCATATCCACACGATTGTTAATAATGAAAACGCCTTCTGCTCGCAAACGGGCACGCTGCTCATCCCCTGAAAGGCTGCCCTGCGCCAGACTGATCCTGCCGCCTGCGCCCAGCACACGGTGCCAAGGCAGTGTCGAACCCTCCGGCAACTGACTCAGCGTGCGGCCCACCCAGCGCGCAGCCCTGCCGAGTCCTGCCAGCTCTGCCAACTGTCCATAGCTGACGACGTGACCCTCAGGCACCTGTGCAAGTGTCAGGTACAGCGCTGTGCGCCGTGCGTCGGCAGCTGACAGGCCTGTGGGGTCGTTTTGCTCCGAAACCGGGTAGATCACATATTAATCCTGTATAAAACGCTACTGATTGTCGTTCTCTGGAACTACAGATGAATCTTATTGTCTGTGATAGCTGTTCTTGGCGGTCCGCCGATTGCCTTGACGTTATCCAGCAGGATGATGCCCGTTTCCGCCCTACAGAGCCTAATCATCGCTTATGTTGTCCAGAACCCTTCTGTGCCTTGCAGTCTCCCTTGCTTCCACTCCGCTGTTTGCCGACACCGTCTGGCTTAAAAACGGCGATCGCCTGACCGGGACAATCAAAGTCTTCGATGGCGGCAAACTGTTGCTCCAGACCGAATACGGTGGGGCCATTCCGATTGACTGGAAACAGGTCAAGACGCTGGAGAGCGATCAGCCGCTTTTGGTCAAGCAAGACGAGCACAGTGGCGAGGTCAGCAAGTCGCTCAAGGCCTCCGACGACGGCAAGGTTGTACTGGCCAATGGCGAAGCGCCGAAAACGGTCGAGCTGGCGAGCATTCAACAGATCATCAAGCCCAAGCCGATCATCACTGATCTGGTCTGGAAAGGTAATATCGATGCCGCGCTGGACTTTCAACAAGCAGAAAACGACACCGATGATTACAACATTGCCTTCAAGACGTCCGCACGCCACGGACAATGGCGTCACAACGCCAAAGGTGATTACAACCGTGAGACGACAGACGACGTGGTCGGCACCGACAACTGGAGCGCCGAGTATTCGCTGGACCGATTCCTGACAGAAAAATTCTTCTGGGATGCGCGCGTCACCTACAAGCGCGACAAGATCGAAGACCTGTCTCGCCAGCGTGTCGTCGGTACCGGTCCTGGTTATCAGTTCTGGGATGACGAACTGGGCGCATTCAAGGTGGGCGCGTTGCTCAACCGTACCGATTTCGAATTCGTCAACGGCGAGAAGGCAAACTTCTATTCGGTCGCAGGCACCTGGGACTACAACCGCTACCTGATCGGCAAAAAAGTCGAGTTCTTCAGTAACGGCGAGCTGGGCAAGCCGTTGAGCGGCGTGGCTGATTACTCGATGGATGTCGAAGCAGGCCTGCGCTACAAGGTGACAGATTGGGCATCGCTTAATCTCAAGGCCGAGAAGAACGTCATCAGTGGCTCTGACAACGGCGACATCGACAAGACCCGCTACACCGCTGGCTTCGGCGTGACCTGGTAAGTGGCTGGCGAGCGATCTGTCTCATGACATGCATGCAAGGCAGATCGCTTGCCAACCGCTGCTGTGACTAGATTCTCATTGCGCCGTCCAGCTCCAGAATACGTCCGCTGAAGTAATCGTTTTCCAGAATGTAGGCCACCGAATGAGCGATCTCGTCCGGTTTGCCCATACGTTTGAGCGGTATGGCGGAGGTCATCTTTTCCAGCGCCTCGGGCTTCATGCTGCCGGTCATCTCGGTTTCAATGAAGCCAGGCGCTACGCCTGCAACCCGAATTCCGTAGCGCGCCAACTCTCGGGCCCAGGTCACCGTAGCGGCTGCAACGCCTGCCTTTGCCGCCGAATAGTTGGTTTGTCCGATATTACCGGCTCGTGAGATCGACGAGATGTTAATGATCGCGCCTTGAGTCTTCTGCTCGATCATTTTCGCCGCCACCTCGCGCGTGCACAGAAATACGCCGGTCAGGTTGACGTCGATCACGGACTGCCACTGGGCCAGGCTCAGCTTGGTCATCACGCCGTCCTTGACCTTGACCAGCAGCCCGTCGCGCAAGATGCCTGCGTTATTGACCAGGCCATGGATTGCGCCGAAGTCGTCGGCTATTTTATTGACCGTATCAACGACCTGCTCTTCATTGGCGACGTTGCACAGATAGGCGCGGGCTTCGACGTCCAATGCCTTGCAGGCAGTTACCGCCAGATCGAGCTTCTCCTGGTTAAGGTCAACCAGGGCCAGGTTTGCCCCTTTGCCCGCCAGGTATTCGGCCATTGCCAGACCCAGGCCTTGGCACCCGCCCGTAATTATTATTAGCTTGTCTTTCAATTCCATGTGCGTGCCCAATCTGCTGATTGTGTTCATGGCGTCACTGCTTGATGCGAGTGCTCGTGCCATGGCCAGAGCACGTTATATTCTGTTTCCGCGCGTTCGTCTTCCACTCGACGAAAACGATAGAGGGAGTCATACAATGAGCGCGAAAGCCTCCAGAGATGCGCGGCATCTGCTACTCAAAGAGTACCGGGCTGTCCTGTCTACTCATTCCAGATCCATGCCCGGTTTCCCGTTCGGGTCGTCGGTGCCTTACTGTCTGGATGATCTGGGCCGTCCGCTGATCCTGATCAGTCGCATTGCTCAGCACACGCATAACCTCACCCTCGACCCAAAATGTTCACTGCTGGTGGGTGAGCGCGGTGCCGAAGATGTCCAGGCCGTTGGCCGGGTTACGGTGTTGGCGAATGCCGAAAAACTGACTGATCCCCAGTCTGTCGAGGCTGCTGCCCTGCGGTACTACCGTTTTTTCCCGGAGTCGCAAAGCTATCACTCTGCCCATGATTTCGATTTCTGGGTGTTGGTGCCCGTGCGTTATCGCTACATCGGCGGTTTCGGTGCCATTCACTGGTTTGATGAAATAGCCTTGCCCAATCCGTTCGCTGGCGCCGCCGAAACGCGCATGGTCGAGCACATGAACGATGACCACGCCAAAGCCATTGCTCACTACGTGGAGTTGTCGGGCCTGCCTCGGACCGAGCCTGCTCGACTGGTGGGGCTGGACAGCGAAGGTCTGCACCTGCGGATCGCCAACAGCTTGCATTGGCTGGCGTTTTCCGAGCCTTGTAATACACCGACACACGTTCGCGAGGCCTTGGTTCAACTGGCTCACGCGCAAAAATGGCCTGGGGACAGCGTTCAGACAGCTTGAATTAACGACTTTCTGACATCACATAAGGTCTACTTGGAAGGCACCCTTCCCTTGAGGAACTGATTTGATGCGTGTTTTTTTGCTGATGTTCTTACTTTTTCCGGTACTCGAGCTGTTTCTCTTGGTTCGAGTCGGTATGTCCATTGGCTTTCTCTGGACATTCCTGCTGGTCCTGGCGACTTCGATGCTGGGGCTTTTCATCATGCGTGTGGCCGGTTTCGCGACAGCGTTGCGAGCCCGCGAGAGCCTGGCGCGGGGCGAGCTTCCCGCGCAGCAGATGCTTGAGGGTCTGATGGTTGCCGTGGGTGGTGGCTTGCTGCTCCTGCCAGGCTTCATCAGCGACATCTTGGGCGTAATCTGCCTGTTGCCGGTGACGCGCCGTTTGCTGATAAACAAAGTGCGTCAGCGCGCCGAGAACCAGGCCATGCGTCAGCGTGCATTCGCCGATGACCTGCAGGCCCAGGCCAATCATGGCCAGCCGAGCAGCCGCCCCAGCGCGATTCATCAGCCTACGCGTGAGCCTGATGTGATCGAAGGCGAGTTCGAGCACCGCGACAAATAAGCTCGACCGTTCTGGCGATGCGGCACCTTCGGGTGCCGCATCTGTTTCTGGAACAGATCTGATCGAGACGTACTCGCCTGCAAAAAAAATCTTGCCCCGCACTTGTAATACCCATGCTTGCCCTTATGTATGGGTCACCGCAAGGTTTCTGGCCTCATTGCCAGACCGTATTCTGCGGTTCGCGCGTCGAACCGTAACCGGCAAGTCCGGATTTAATACAGGCCGGTGTCATCACCGACCACTCAAAAAACATAATCAGGAGATCGACAATGAAGCTTCGTCCTCTGCATGACCGCGTCGTAATCCGTCGCAGCGAAGAAGAAACGAAAACTGCCGGCGGTATCGTTCTGCCAGGTTCGGCTGCCGAAAAGCCTAACCGTGGCGAGATCGTTGCTGTTGGTACCGGCCGCGTGCTGGACAACGGTGAAGTGCGTGCGCTGGCTGTGAAAGTGGGTGACAAAGTCGTGTTTGGCCCGTACTCCGGCAGCAACACTGTGAAAGTTGACGGCGAAGACCTGCTGGTAATGAGCGAGAACGAGATCCTCGCCGTTGTCGAAGGCTGAGTGCTCCCGCTGATTTCCGTTACTACAAAGTATTCAAGGAATAATGATCATGGCTGCTAAAGAAGTTAAATTCGGCGATTCTGGCCGTAAAAAAATGCTCGCTGGTGTAAACGTCCTGGCTGATGCAGTAAAAGCGACCCTGGGCCCTAAAGGCCGCAACGTCATCATCGAGAAGAGCTTCGGCGCTCCTCTGATCACCAAAGACGGTGTGTCGGTTGCCAAAGAAATCGAACTGAAAGACCGTTTCGAGAACATGGGCGCGCAGCTGGTCAAAGACGTTGCCTCCCGTGCCAACGATGACGCTGGTGACGGCACCACCACTGCTACCGTTCTGGCTCAAGCCATCGTCAACGAAGGCCTGAAAGCCGTCGCTGCCGGCATGAACCCTATGGACCTCAAGCGCGGCATCGACAAGGCGACCATCGCCATCGTTGCTCAGCTCAAGCTGCTGTCCAAGCCATGCACCGACACCAAGGCGATTGCTCAGGTTGGCACCATCTCCGCCAACTCTGACAACTCCATCGGCGACATCATTGCCGAAGCCATGGAAAAAGTGACCAAAGACGGCGTTATCACCGTTGAAGAAGGTTCGGGTCTGGAAAACGAGCTGTCTGTTGTTGAAGGCATGCAGTTTGACCGTGGTTACCTGTCTCCGTACTTCATCAACAAGCCGGACACCATGGTTGCCGAGCTCGACAGCCCACTGCTGCTGCTGGTTGACAAGAAGATCTCCAACATCCGCGAAATGCTGCCGGTTCTGGAAGCAGTCGCGAAGGCAGGTCGTCCACTGTTGATCGTTGCTGAAGACGTTGAAGGCGAAGCCCTGGCGACTCTGGTTGTGAACAACATGCGCGGTATCGTGAAAGTTGCAGCCGTCAAGGCGCCAGGTTTCGGCGATCGTCGCAAGGCAATGCTGCAGGACATCGCTGTCCTGACTGGCGGTACCGTTATCTCCGAAGAGATCGGCCTGAGCCTGGAAACCACTACCCTGGAACACCTGGGTAATGCCAAGCGCGTTGTGCTGAACAAAGAAAACACCACCATCATCGACGGTGCTGGCGTCAAAACCGACATCGACTCGCGCATCTCTCAGATCCGTCAGCAAATCGGTGACACCAGCTCTGACTACGACAAAGAAAAACTGCAAGAACGTCTGGCCAAGCTGTCGGGCGGCGTTGCAGTGATCAAGGTCGGTGCCGGTTCCGAAGTTGAAATGAAAGAGAAGAAAGCCCGCGTTGAAGACGCCCTGCACGCTACTCGTGCAGCCGTTGAAGAAGGCGTGGTACCTGGCGGCGGCGTAGCACTGGTTCGCTCGCTGCAGGCCATCGAAGGGCTGAAAGGCGACAACGCTGATCAGGACGTCGGTATCGCTCTGCTGCGTCGTGCAGTTGAAGCGCCTCTGCGCCAGATCGTTGCCAACTCCGGTGACGAGCCAAGCGTTGTAGTCGACAAGGTCAAGCAGGGTTCGGGTAACTACGGTTACAACGCTGCTTCCGGCGAATACGGCGACATGATCGAAATGGGTATCTTGGACCCGGCCAAGGTGACTCGCTCTGCTCTGCAGGCTGCGTCCTCCATCGCCAGCCTGATGATCACCACTGAAGCGATGATCGCTGATGTGGCTGATGACAAGGCAGCAGGCGGCGGCATGCCGGACATGGGCGGCATGGGTGGTATGGGCGGCATGATGTAAGCCAGCTTTACCCCCTGAGCGACACCCATAAAAAACCCCGCCTTGTGCGGGGTTTTTTTATGGGGCTGATTCAGGTTCAGGCGATGTCACCGATCAGGACGTTATCTGAACGGCTGATTTCTTCGCTGCCTTGTGCGCTGGCCTGTAAAGAATGAGGTAATACGCGGCCAGGCAAATCAGCCAACAGAAAACGGCTGTCCAGATATTGTGCGACAAAAAATGCGCGCCTTGCAGCATTCGGCCCAGTGAGAAAATCGTCCCGAGACCGAATGCCAGAGCCAGACCAGCCTTGGCCAGACGTGGACGGCGGTCGCGCAGCATGAAAAACAGAGCGAACAGTGTAAAACCGGTGGCAGCGTGGCCGCCTGGCCAGCAGCGTCCAGGCTTGTCGGTCGTCGGGCGAGGACTCAATAGCTCACTGTAGGTTTCTGAGCCGCCAAATTCAGTCAGACTCCAGGGACACTGGACCGAAGTGACCACTTTTACCGGCGTCACGAAACCGGTCGACAGCGCCATGGCCACCACCAGATACCCCAGTTCACGCCGCCACGGCATCAGACGTTCGACCTTGAATGATGCGACAAAGCTGATAATGGCCAATACGCCGAGCGTCATCACTACTTGCTTGGCGCGATCGTGAAGGATGTCCTCAAGAAAATAGCTGTGTTTCCCGATAAATTGTCCGCTCACCGGGTCGAAAGCCATTTTGGCAATATCCATGTCCACGGACGTCAATTCCAGCAGGACAAGGGCCAAGGCAGTCACGGCGGGGATGCCGAGGCAGATCCATAGGTTGAGTGGACGGGAAGAGGGCAGGGCAGCGGCTTTCGACATGGCAAGTCCAGATCAATGGAACATACGCCGCGCTCTTGGATGGCGGCAATTTGTGTCCGAGTGTGTCACGGGCTTTGTGAATCATTGGTGAAAAAAACGTTAGGCGATTCGGCGCTGGCCCTCACGGCGACTTAGTCTTAAGCTGCGCCAGCCCAAACTGCATATGAGAGTGTTCCATGCGAATTCTTCTGGTTGAAGACAACCGCGACATCCTGGCGAACATGGCCGATTATCTGGGCATGAAAGGCTACACCGTCGATTGCGCTCAGGATGGCCTCTCTGGACTGCATCTGGCGGCAACCGAACATTACGACCTGATTGTGCTCGACATCATGCTGCCTGGCATTGACGGCTACACCCTGTGCAAGCGCCTGCGTGAAGATGCTCGTCGTGATACACCGGTGATCATGCTCACAGCGCGTGATCAGTTGGACGACCGCCTGCAGGGTTTCCGCTCGGGCGCGGACGATTACCTGCTCAAGCCGTTCGCGCTTTCCGAGTTGGCTGCACGTATAGAAGCAGTATTGCGCCGCGCCCAGGGTGGTGGACGTCGCACGTTGCAGGTCGCCGATCTGATCTATGACCTCGACACCCTTGAAGTCACGCGTGAGGGGCGGATGCTCAAGCTCAACCCGGTCGGTCTGAAGCTGCTGGCTGTGCTGATGCAGAAGAGCCCGCATGTGTTGCGCCGCGAGATCCTTGAAGAAGCGCTGTGGGGTGATGATTGCCCCGACAGTGACAGCCTGCGCAGCCACGTGCACCAATTGCGTCAGGTGATCGACAAACCGTTTTCCAAGCCGCTGCTGCAAACCGTGCATGGCGTAGGCTATCGCTTGGCCGAGGGCCGGGATGGAGTTTAAACAGAGCCTTGCCCAGCGGATCATCATTGCATTTGCCCTGATGAGTGCTCTGGTTGCCGGATCCTTCGCCATCGGCATCATTTCTACCGTTCACCTGGTTGAAGAAAAACTGATTTCTGCAGGCCTCGGCGGCGATCTCAACCGCCTCATGCTGATGGACAGCGTCAGTGACTGGAGCCATCGCCCCAAACCTGACCAGTTGTTCTATTTCACCAATGGCCCTGGCGATTTTGACCTGCCCAAGGATTTGCGCCATCTGGAACCCGGCTTTCATGAAGTGTTTCGTGGGCCGTTGTCCTATCACGCCATGATCGAAGTGGTGGACGGCAGGCATTACGCGCTGCTGCAAGATCAGAGTGACTTCGAAGAACGTGAGCGGGTGCTGTTTGCCGTCGTGCTGGTGGGCTTCGTGATGGCCCTTGCCCTGGCTGTTTTTCTGGGCTGGGTTCTCGCCCGTCGAGTGATGGCGCCGGTGGTGCGTCTGGCCCGGCAGGTCAGGCACCGCGACCAGTTACTGGGCCTTGCGCCGCCGCTTGCACCGGATTACGCCGCTGATGAGGTTGGAGAGCTCGCTGTCGCGTTCGACGCCACCCTGGGGCGACTCAGACAAGCTTTGATCCGCGAACGGATGTTCACCAGTGACGTCAGCCACGAATTGCGCACGCCACTGATGGTGCTGGCCAGTTCGTGTGAGCTGTTGCTGGAAAACCCGGCGCTGGACCACCGGGCGCGTCGGCAGGTGGAGCGTATCGGGCGTGCCTGCGAAGAGATGCGCGACCTGGTGCAGACGTTCCTCATGCTCGCCCGTACGCAACGTGAAGATCCCGCCATGACCCCCAAGGCCACGCTGGTTGGCGTCGCCGAGCAGTTGATTTCTCAGTGGCGCGACCCGATCGAAGGCAAAGGCTTGACGCTCATCTACAACCCACCGCCGGATGATGAGGTTTCTGACATTCGCTACAACGCGACCTTTCTGCATGCGGTGATGGGCAACCTGTTGCGCAACGCACTGCATTACACCGATCACGGCTTTATTGCCCTGACGTTGCAGCAGGAGGGTTTTGTCGTCGAAGACAGTGGTGTCGGGATCCCCGAAGAAAAGCGCGAGGCGATGTTCGAGCCTTTCGTGCGTGGCAACGAGCAGCGCGGTGAGGGGTTGGGGTTGGGACTTTCGCTGGTGCAACGCATTTGCGCCAACCAGGGATGGAGCGTGAATCTTACGCCAAGAGACCCTCATGGCTGCCGTTTTCAGGTTCATCTGGATATCGCCAAGCCGTGATTCAGCGTCGTTGATCTTTTGAATAAAGGGCGTTTTTCCATGACGGCAAAGCGACTTTTTTTAGAGATTCATAACGTAGCGTGCGTAAGTCCTTGTAAAATCTTGCAACATCCACTTAGTAAACATGACATTTTTTTCACATTGACATGACCTGACGATGACAGCCCTGACTCTATTTTGCGTGGCATCATCGTCAGGAGATGCTCCCATGAGTGAGCGCATAGAGCTTGAGTTTTCCCGCAAGTACGACAAGGCCCATGCCCGTCAGTACCTTGAAAAACACCAGGACGGTCTTTGGCGCAAACTGTCGCATTACCGCGATGAGCAATTGGCCAGAAAGGCGTTGCGTCTGGCCGGTGACCCAGGGCTTGTACTTGATCTGCCTTGCGGAGCCGGACGTTTCTGGTCGATGTTGGCCGAAAAGCCCAATCGCTCGATCATCGGGGCGGACAATTCCGCCGACATGCTGCGCACCGCGTGTGAGTCTCAACCTGCAGAGGTTGTAAAAAGGGTACGACCCTTGCAAACGTCTGCTTTCGCGATTGATTTGCCAGACAACGCAGTGGACAGCATCTTTTGTATGCGTTTATTGCACCATGTTGGGCAGGCCAGTGACCGGAAGGCTCTGTTGCAGGAGTTTCAGCGCGTCACTCGCGACAGTGTGATTGTTTCTCTGTGGGTGGACGGCAATTTCAAAGCCTGGAAACGCAAGCGTCTCGAGAATAAACGAGGCCAGCAAAACGGGCAGGAAAGTTACCAGAATCGTTTCGTGTTACCGGCCAACACAGCAGAAGCCGAATTTGAACAGGCAGGCTTTCGCATTCAAACGCGAATGGATTTCCTGCCCATGTACGCCATGTGGCGCGTTTATGTATTACGCAAAAGGTAAATGAATGGGGTCGCCATCCTTGAGAGAATCCGACGCAAGCTCGACCAAGAACGGCTTTGGCCATTTCTGGAGCCAACGCGGCGAATGGGTTGAAGAGCCCAATGTCCGCCGTGGTGGCGAGAGTGGCGTGCAACGGGTGATTACGGGTGACGGTGCGACGCTGTACAGCAAGCGTCAGACGGGTCATACCTATCGCAGCTGGTTGCATCCTTTCGGCCGTCCTACCGTCCTGCGCGAGCGTGATGCGCTGGAAGGCCTGCGCAAATTGGGCGTAGGTGTCCCGGAAATCGTTTATTGCGGTGCGGAGCGTGATCAGCAGCACGGCTGGCGCGCTTTGCTGGTCACAGTCGCGCTGGACGGTTTCGAAGAGATCGACCATTGGATTGCCGGTGGCGCGCGAGAGCGCCATGGCGAGCTGCTATATGAGCAGGCTCTCAATGAAGTGGGCACGACCCTTGCGCGCATGCACTTGGGGCGCTGGCAACACAGTTGTCTGTACAGCAAACATATTTTTGTACGGGTCAGCGGCGAGGGCGCTCAGGCCCGAGCCGAGGTAGCGCTGCTGGATCTGGAGAAGGGCCGACGCCGCCTGACTGCTTATGGCGCCGCTCAGCACGACATGAAACAACTCAAACGCCATTCGTCATTCAGCGCCGCAGACTGGCAAAAGCTGGTCTACTTTTACCAGGCGGCGTTTGGCAGCTCTATCAAAGGTTTAGAGTCATGAAGTTAGAAATGGCTAGAGGTTTGTTCTTAGTCGGTGCTTTGGCAACAGCAACGCTCGCCATGGCTGCCCTTGAACAGCCAGCAACGAAAATTCTGAGCGCACAGCATGGCGAGGGGCACTGTCCGTTGCCTCGTTCGACCAAGAACCAGGTCATGGTCAAACCCGATCACGATCTGCTGCTGTTGATGTACAGCCTGGCTCAGGGAACAGGATCAAAAAATTGAAAAACCTTCCTACCTGAAAGGCCCCATTTGGGGCCTTTTTGTTGGGCGCAGTTTTTTCCAGGTAAGCGAGTGTTCTGGAAGGCAGAACTGGAGTTTTTGGGACTCCAGATATTGAGGAAGTTTCTTACTTTTTTAAGCGGCGGTTCTGACATAACGTCGTCTTCATATATGTCATCTTTCTTCGAATAATTGTCGAGCCAGAAGCGTTCGAGCAACACGTCGAAGGAAACAGGTCGTGCCCCGTATCTGGAACAAGCTTATGACTGCCTTGCGTGGCGGGACCAGCGAGGCGGCAGGCGTCGTCATGGCTCGTCAGGCGTTGCACATACTTGATCAGGAAATCCTGGATGCCCAGCAGCGCATGGACACCAGTCGATCAAGCCTTGCTGCCCTGATGGCCAAGCACCTTCTTTCAACCCGAAACCTCGTCCAGATCCAGGCACAAGTGGCGTCACAGACACGTGACGCCGAAAACGCCCTTCAGGCAGGCGATGAAGGTAGTGCCCTTGGCATCGCTGCCCATATCGGTCAGTTGGAGAGACTGATGGCCGACGATGCCCGTATCGCTCAAGGCTATGCAACAGCGGTCAGCAGTCTGAGCGCGGCATTGCGGGTCAGTGAGCAGAAACTGTTGGCGCTCAGGCAGCAGGTCGAAGTCGTACGCACCACAGAGCTTGTGCAGCGGGCTCACGTTGCCTGGGCGGCAGATGATGATGAATCCGCCGGCAGGCTGCGCAATGTCGCAAACGCTCTGGACAATGTCCGGCAGCGCCAGATGGAGGCAGAGGCGCGCCTGGAAGTCCAGGCGAGGTCGTGTCTCGCCGACGCTGATCTTGAGCAACGGTTGCGGGATGCCCGGGTCATCGTAGACAGCAGCGGCGCGTGCGCCGTGCTGCAGCGAATCAAGACCAACATCCTGTTTCAAACCAACTGAGTCGAAAGGATTTCGCCGTGAACCGTTTTATCGAAACAGCGTTGTCATTTCCTGTGGTGGTCTTCAGTCTGCTTCTGGCGATAAGCATGGTTTATTGGCTTTTGGTGTGCTGCGGCATTCTTGATGACGGCTCGGTCGATATTGACATGCAGGGCGTATCGGCTTGTGACCATGCCACTGTCAGGTCGGGTAAAGGTCTGCTTGTGCGAGCGGGGCTGTCGGGTGTTCCTGTCTCGATCATTCTTACGCTGATCAGCGTTTCAGGCTGGTGGGTGAGCTACTTCAGCCACCAGCTGCTGATCGACCCGCTGGCTCTCGGTTTTTTCTACTATCCACTGGGATTTGCCACCGGGCTGTTCGCTCTGGCAGTCGCTCTGGTTTTTACACGATTGGTTATTGGTATCTTCAAACCTCTTGTCAGACGCATCAAAGGGCCTGAACCGGCACCGATATGTGGGCAAGTGGCGATCGTCACCAGCCAGACCGTGAGTTTCAAGAGCGGTCGAGCGCTGATGAATGATGGCGGCGCAGGACTGCTGCTTCAGGTTCGTACCTTCAGTCCCCCCGTGATCAAACGCAATGACCGGGTGGTGCTGCTTCAATACCTCGCTGACGAACATGCCTACCTCGTGGTCAGCGAGTCGCAATTCAAGGGCTGAGCCCATAACGGAGTAATACTGCATGCTGGACATGGCCATGCCATTTCTTGTGATCCTCTGCGTCGCAACGCTTGCCCTGATTGCCTTGGCATTATTGATCAAGACCTTTTACGTCAAGGTGCCACAAGGTACCGCGTTGATCGTCAACGATCTGTCCAGTAGCCCCAAGGTCTATTTCACCGGTGCCCTGGTCCTGCCTTACCTCTACTTCAACGAGAAGATGCAGATCAGTGTCATCACGCTGGAAATTGATCGCAAAGGCAAGGGTGGGCTGATTTGTCGGGACAACATGCGTGCCGATATCACCGTGGCATTTTTCCTGCGGGTCAACGAGACCCGTGAAGACGTGCTCAAGGTTGCCAAGGCCATTGGCGTCCAGCGCGCCTCCGACAAGGTCGCCGTCAACGAGCTGTTCAATGCCAAGTTTTCCGAAGCGCTCAAGACCGTTGGCAAACAATTCGACTTCGTCGAGCTGTTTGAGGATCGCGTCCGCTTCCGTGATGAAATCGTCAATGTGATTGGCCAGGATCTGTCCGGCTATGTGCTTGAAGACGTGGCCATCGACTTTCTCGAGCAGACACCCAAGGTGGAGCTTGACCGGGACAACATCCTCGACGCCGAAGGCATTCGCAAGATTACCGAGCTGACGTCCGTTCATAACGTCATTACCAATGAACTGGAATGTGACCAGGCGCTGAAGATTCAGAAGAAAAACGTCGAGACGATCGAGGCCAGTCTTGCGCTGGAACGCCAGGAGGCCGATGCCCAGGCGCGGCAAAAACGCGAAATCGCCTCGGTGATTGCTCGTGAAGAGGCTGAAACACTAAAGGTTCAATCCGAGGAGCACTTGCGAGCCGAGGAGGCCCGGATCGCCACTGCGCAGCGTATCGATGTCGCGGGGGTCAATCACCAGCGTGAGGTAGATGTCGCCAACCAGAACAGTGAACGTGTGGTCATGCTGGAGAAGGAAACCGTCATTCGCGCTCAGGCCCTGGCTCAGGTTGATCGTGAGCGTGAGGTGTCATTGAGCCGCATCGAGCGTGATCGTCAGCTTGAAGAAAAACGTGGCGAGATCGCCAACGTCACTCGCGAGCGTGTCATCGTCGAAAAAACCGTGGCGCAGGAAGAAGAAGCCATCACGACGTTGCGTATGATTGCCGATGCAGACCGCAAGAAAACCGTCGTCATTACTGAGGCCCAGGCTCAGGCCGAGCGAGATCTGGTCTGCCTGGTCAAACAGGCTGAGGCGGATACCGTGGTATCGGAATATCGGGCCAAGGAGTTGGTGACCCTGGCCGACGCCGATTTGCGCAAGGCGGAACGCGAATCTCAGGCTGCGATCAAGCGCGCCGAAGGAGTCCGTGCCGAGAAGGCAGCTTGCGGTCTGGCTGAAGCCGAAGTTCGTATTCAGATTGCAGAGGCTATCGAGCGTGAGGGGCAGGCTGAAGCGCTGGTGCTCAAGCAGCGTCTGTTGTCCAAGGCCGAAGGTGAACGCGCCATTGGTGAGTCGGATGCGGATGTGCGCGTACAAATTGCCGAAGCCATTGAACGCGAGGGGCTGGCGGAAGCGGCAGTGTTGAAGCAGCGTCTGCTTTCCCAGGCTGCAGGTGACAAAGCTATCGGTGAGTCAAGGGCCGCGACCATTCAGGACGTGGGCGTTGCCGAGGCAGAGGTTCTGCAGAGGCGTTTCGAAGCCGAGGCGGCCGGTCTGACCGAGAAGTTCGACGCCATGCAGAAGCTGACAGGTGGAGCCCGCGAACACGAAGAGTTCCGCCTTGCGTTGCAAAGCCAGTTCGATATCACCATGGCAGGTATTGCGGCCAACGAGAAAATCGCCGAGCAACAGGCAGAAGTATTATCGGCTGCGATGAGCAAGGCCAGCATCCAGTTTGTGGGGGGAGGGGATAACGGCGTGTTCGATTCGTTCGTGAAATCCCTGTCAGTAGGCAAGGCAATCGAGGGTCTGAATCAGAGCAGCCCGCTTGCCGCTCAGGTTATTCAGACCGGCCTCGGCATGTTGGCCAAGGTTGCCAGTGACCGATCTTCCGGCCGCCAGACCGAAGGTCAGTAATCGATTTGCCGTCGCCCGGCACTGACCGGGCGCCTCTCTCCCCCAGCGACACCCCATCCGGATTGGCCCATGCCCCAGGAACAGTTTGTAAACCCGATTCAGGAAGCGTCCAACAAGGCGGTCACTGAAAGCGGGGCCTACGAAGTATTGCTCAAGCGCCTGCAAGAACAGGGTCACAACCTGTCACTGCAGGTCGACACGCTTAATACGCAAAGGCTTGAAGAGTTCGGTTGCAGTTCAATGGAGATACTGGGACGAACTCGACTGCGCACGGAAAAAAACTGTGTTCCGAGGGCTATTGTTCGGGTCGGCCAGGATCTTCTGTTTGGCTACAACGTTGCACCTGGGCCGAACCTGGAAGCCCGACTCGAAGACGTTTTTGCTTTGTATCGACTCGACGATGGCAAAGAGGGTTATGAGGCCCAGGCCATTGACCTGGAGGGAAGCTGGCTGGCTGACCCTGTATTTCACAAAGATTTCGGGGAGCTTTACACCTATTACCGTGACGCCCGATTGCTCGAATTGCTCGTCTTCGAAAACCGGCTGCTGGCCAGCTTTCAATTCGGCGAGCGCATGACGGATATTCGCGTATTTCGTTGGTCGATAAGTAGTGCGGACAACGAAGTACGCTATCTCGATAATCGTGGAGAGCGCGACATCACTGCAGTTCCTCCTTACGATTTCGAGTGGGTCCAGGCAGGTCGGGAACTGATCGTCAGCGATCAAACGCCTCGAATCGACATTCTGGGCAGCATGGCTGTTCATCTGGACAACGGAGACGTGGTTGTCACTGGTGGCGACGAGTCAGCGTCAAAGCTGGAGTTGTACCGCGAGGCTTTGATCGTAAAGAATCAGTCGCTGCCGGACCTTCAGGTCGCGTTTGCCAGCTTGGGCAATCTGACCCTGCTGAGCATCCGGCCCTACAAGGAAGAGCAGTGTCGTTACCTGGTCTTTAATCTGAAAGAACTCACCCTCACCCGGATCGATGCTATTGGTCTTGCGTGTCAGCAGCTTCCCGACAATCACGGCATCATATTTCCCGGCGGTATCTACCTTCAAAACGCAGAACACAGAACCTTCGAGTCTGCGATGCAAAACATGCCCTTCAAGCGTTTGCTGCGGTCGCCCAATGGCGAGGACTTCATGTATGTCTTTCATGACGCGGTGGAGGGGCGCTCGGCGTTGTTCACGTACAACATCATCCGGCGCCAGTTGCTGACACCGGTATTCGGTCATGGTCATGCGCATCTGCAAGATGGCCGCATGGTGATTTTCTCGGCCGAAGCCGAACCGGTTCGTAACCATCCTGTACAGATCTGGCAGACACCTTTTTTCACTGAGGAGTATGCAGCAGAGCAGACGTCCAGACATTCGTTCCTCGGCCGGATCGGTAATGCTGAACTGGTCCGAGGCGTTTCCGACCTGTACGGCCTTGCCCGAGAAGCCTGTGCGACAAGCGTCACTGCTTCGCGTTTTCTGGGGTTGGAGCGACACGTCGCTTTTCTGTTCGACAAATATCACTGGTTTGCCCATGAGCACATTGCTTCAGTAACAGCCATGCTTCACAGCATTGCGGAGATCGGCAGTTTGATCGCTGACGAATTCGAGAAAGTCGAGCAGCTCCGTGTTCATGCCGCCCGTCTTATGCAGGATGCACGGCAACGTCACATTTCACTGGCCGGCCAGATTCGCACTGACCACTGTGAGGATATTCAGGCCTTTGTGACACGACTGGACTTGATCACTGAACTGCGTGGTCATCTGTTGACGCTCGGTGAGCAGCGCTACATTGATGTTACGGCCATCAGCGAAATAGAGCAGCAGTTGCAGTCCGAGTTCGAGCGCGCCGCTGGCGATGCTCTGGATTTCATATGTCAGCCCGAAGCCTTGCTGCCTTACACCACGCAACTCGACGAGCTCGACCGTGTTGTGCGGGCGTCTGCATCTGTGTTCGAACTGGAGCCGCCTATGGAAGCTCTGGGAAAGATGGCGACCGGTCTGGATCTGTTGTCGAGGCTTGCCAGCTCGCTGAACATCAATGACACCACGCAGCGCACTTATATCGTCGAAGCGATCTCGAACATCTATGCGCGCATGAACCAGTCCATGGCGCATGCCCGATCCCGCAGCAAGACGCTTGCGTCATCCGAATCCATTGCGCAGTTTGCCGCACAGTTTCAAATGATCAGCCAAAGTCTGGCGCACGCATTGGCGCTGGCGAGCAGCCCGCAAGCCTGCGACGATCAGTTGAACAAGCTGCTGATTCAACTGGATGAGCTGGAAAGCCGGTTTGGTGAGCATGAGTCATTTCTGAACGATGTCATGGTCAAGCGTGACGAAGTTCTGGACGTTTTTGAGCAGCAAAAACAGACATTGATTGATGCGCGTCAACGTCAAGCCCAAGGGCTTCTGGAGGCGTCCATGCGAATCCTGGACAGCCTGCCACGTCGTCTTTCGGGTTGTCTGGGCATTGATCGACTGAATGCGTTTTTTTCCACCGACCCGCAGATACTCAAAGTGCGCGAACTTTGCAGGCGTTTGCGGACGCTTGAGGACAGCGTAAAGGCCGATGACATTGAAGCGCGTCTGAAGGCTGCCCGCGATCAGGCCGCCAGGGGGCAACGGGACAAAGTCGATTTGTTCGATGCCAGCGGCACTCGCTTGAGGCTGGGGCCAAGACACCTTTTCAACATCAATACTCAGGCGCTGGATTTGACCTTGATGCCACGCGACGAGCATCTATATCTGCATATCACCGGTACGGACTTTTTCGACCGTTTGAATGATGCGAGCATTGCGTCGTTTCGCTCCTGCTTTCAAGCCAGCCTGGAATCCGAGTCTGAGTGTGTCTATCGAAGTGAATACCTTGCCGGACACGTGCTCGATGCCGCAACGCGCGCAGGCACTGATCTGGTGCAGATGACGTTCGAGCAGTTGGAACAGCACATCCGTCAATTTTGCACTCCGCTGTACAAACAGGGTTATGAAAAGGGCGTTCATGACCATGACGCCGCGCTGCTGCTTCAGCAGGTGATGCCTTGCATGGCCGCGGCTGGCCTGCTGCGTTTCAGCCCGGCGGCAAGGGCGTTCGCCCTGATCGCATGGCACCTGCCCGGCCAGTTCGAATCCAGGATGACGGACTGGCGAAGCCGGGCACGCTCCAGTTCTGCGGTGCTGAGACTGTTCCGTTACCCTGATGGCGTGATCGATATGCGCAAGGACATCGCTCTGACGCTCAAGTCCTTCGCTACAGATGTACGCTTGCCTGTATCGACCGAGGTCATATCTGAAAGCGCAGAATATCTGTTGGCTGCATTGATGCAGGACACTCTCGTTTTTGAGGTAAGCGGACATGGCCCACACATTCTGGATGCGCTTGAGCGGCGTCTGGAAGCCGAAGGCTGTGGTAATGAGCTGACCGATGCAGTGCAGGGAATGGAGGACGATCTGTGTGGACGATGGTCACTGATTGGCCATTGGGTAGCAGGTGTCTGTCGCGACCTTGAGCCGACGGTTGCTCACTTTGCACCTGAAGCAACGGCGTTGCTGTTGCTGCGTTTCGCTGGCAAACCGGCGCCTCGGGTCAATGACTGCAGTCTGAATGTACAAGTGAGCGGCTTACTGGGGGAGCATCCGACCTTCAATTCGGGCTCCAAGACGTTTGCGCTGGATGACTGGTTTACGCGCCTTCGTGCACATCACGACGATTTTTTACCGAAGCTCCACGGTTATCAGTCGTTGCGACAGTCGATACTAAGTCGTGAGCGCGAGGTATTGCGCATCAATGAGTTCCAGCCTCGTCCACTTACGTCCTTCGTTCGAAATCGACTGATCAATGATGTCTACCTGCCTCTGATTGCCGATAACCTGGCCAAGCAGACAGGTGCTGCCGGTGAGGCGCGGCGCAGCGACCTTATGGGTCTGCTGATGCTCATTTCTCCACCCGGATATGGCAAGACTTCCCTGATCGAATACGTTGCCCTGCAGTTGGGCATGGCCCTCGTCAAGATCAACGGGCCTGCGCTGGGGCACCGCACGATCTCTCTGGATCCTGGGCAGGCGTTGGATGGGCCTGCGCGCATGGAGCTTGAAAAGCTCAACCTTGCGCTTGAGATGGGCAACAACGTCTGCCTGCTGATCGATGATATCCAGCATTTGTCGCCCGAGTTTCTACAGAAATTCATATCGTTGTGTGACGGCTCCCGGAGCATCGAAAGTGTCTGGAAAGGCCGGACCAGAACCCGCGATCTGCGTGGCAAGAAGTTTTGGATCGTCATGGCCGGCAACCCTTATACCGAGTCCGGCGAGTTGTTCGAAATCCCTGACATGCTGGTCAACCGCGCCGATGTCCACAATCTGGGTGAAGTATCAGGCGCCGACAAGAGCGCTTTTGCCCTGAGCTATATCGAAAACTGCATGACTTCAAATCCGGTACTGGCCAGGTTGGCCAATCGCGACACCCGGGACCTCTATAAATTGCTCGGGCATACAGGCGAGCAGGTTATTAGCGTCAGCGATCTGAGCCATGCCTACAGCCTTGCAGATGTGGCCGAGTTGAGCAGCACGCTACGTCACCTGATGGCCGTGCGGGATGTGTTGTTGCGGGTCAATGCGGCTTATATCGACAGCGCTTCCCAGGCCGATGAATACCGGACCGAGCCTGCGTTTCGCCTGCAGGGCAGTTACCGCAACATGAACAGGCTGGCTGAAAAAATATCGGCGGTCATGAACGCTGCGGAGATCGATCAGTTGATTTCAGAGCACTACCGTGGCGAGTCGCAGTTGCTCACTCACGGTGCCGAAGAGAATCTGTTGAAACTGGCCGAGATACGCGGAAGTTTGACGGACGAGCAAGCGATTCGCTGGGAGCAGATCAAGAAAACGTTCGCCCGGAATCAGGCGATGGGTGGAGACGGCACAGACGTCGGCAACCGAATTGTCGCTCAGCTCAGCGAAGCGGTTGAGGGCATCCGGGCTATTGCTGAAAGACCGCGTCTGTCTTAGACCAGATGCAGATGGTTGTCCCAGAACCCTGTTGGCAGGTCCAGCGGCTTTGCCAGCAATTCAGGCTTGCGGCAATCGTAGAAGCGGCAGCGACCCTGGCCTGAGGTTACGACAAAGCCATCAGCCACCGCACCGACGCCTGCGCAATCCGGCAGCGGCGCGTCCAGTTTCACCGCGCCGCTGTCCAGATCCCAGATGAAAAACCGGTTACCTCGCGGGGCGGTCAGCGCAACCAGACGCAGGTCGCTGTGGACCGCGACGCTGGCGGTGTAATGATTCATGGCCCGCAGTTGCTCTTCTGCCAGCGGGAAGGCTACAAAGGGCTGGCCCGGACGTTTGATCGCAAGCATTTCGGCCAGCTCGTGCGAGTCGCCCATGAACTGCTGACCCGCGACAATGGTGCCGTCGCTGGCAATGCCCATATGGCGCACGCTGTTCATCTGTTGCGAGAGGATTTCCTTGCTCAGCAGCGTGCCGTCACGCTGCATCAGCACCAGGCTGGGTTCCATGGCATTGAGGTTCATTTCCACGCGACTTTCGGCCTCAGTGCGGATCCCGCCGTTGGCGACGACCAGCGTTTCGCCGTCCGGCATCCAGGACACTTGGTGCGGTCCGATGCCGTGGGTGGAGATTTCTCCCGAATGCACCAGTCGCTCAGCGACGAAGCGGTAGACGCCCAGCAGCCCGCGGCCTGGGTCGCGGGTATCGTTTTCGGTGGCATACAGCCATTCGCCGTCGCTGTGGATCACCGCGTGACCGTAAAAGTGCCGGTCCGGTCGGGAGGTGATGGTTTGCAACAGGCTGCCGTTGCGCAGGTCGACCAGATAGCTTTCAGTGCCAGGGCGCCGCGCGATAAACACCGCCAATGGCAGCGAAGGGTGATTGATGATGTCATGGCAGCGCTGGCCTACCTGGGTGGCGAAGACCTGCGTGCCGTCGAGACGATAACCCACCGCGTAATGCCTGCCGTCGCCGTCATCGCGAGCGGACAACAGCAGCGGGCCGTGGTCTTTTTGCCTGAATAGCGTCCAGCCGCCCAACGTGCATGCGCTGAGCAACAAGCTGCCGACTGCCAGGACTTGACGTCGAAACATCACCTTCACCTCTCGATCAGTCGCCGTCGTTGGCGTTGAAACCCAATTGAATGCTCAGCGCCTTGGCCAGTTCACCCTCATGCAGGCGATGAACCACGTTCAGGCTGTCGTAAAACGCATTGAGTTGCTGGCGTCCGGCATCGGTGGCCAGCAGATCAGCCAATGGCGGCTTGAGTTGCGACAACAAGGCGCGGCTGGCAGCGTAGGCGGCATCAATTTTGTCAGCCAATGGTTTCTGATCGGCGGGCAACAAACCGCGAAGGCCTTTGTTGTCTACACCAGTCCAGACGGTTTGCGCGCTGATCAGGCTGGCTTCAAGGCTGCTGAGCGACGATTTGCTGCGCCAGGCATCGGCCTGGAACGGCTGTGGCTGACCCTTGCTTTGACGACCCAGCGGAGTGCCGAGTTTTTTCTTCAGGCTGTCCAGCGCAGTGACCTGGACCCGCAGCAGTTCAGCAATCGCTTCGTGCGAATCGGCGTAGCGCTGGTTGGGAAACTTGGTCAACTGGGCGAGCATGCCATCAGTGCTGTTCCAGCGACTGAGGATTTCTTCGGCCAGGGTCTTCTGACGTTCACCGATGGCCGTCAACAACGGGCAATACCGGGCTTTCTGTTCCGCGTTGGCCATGTCGATGTCGGCATCGAACAGAATGTACTCATAGGCGGAAAGGCCCTGCACGACAACGCTGGCCTTGGACAGCTCTTCGGCACTGATTTGCGGCTGTGCGGTGACCAGTTGTTCGACCTGACGCCCTACCAGGTTTTTCTTGTCCGGCCAGAACTGGACCTGCCAGGCTCGATTGCCTTCAGCCAGCGGGCCGATCAACAGCGGTTGCAGCTCGGCCCAGGTTTTTTGCGCTTTCAGGAAGTCAGCACGGGCAGTTGCCAGGTCAGTCTTGCCCTGACAGAACGCCAGAGCGCTGCTCGCCAATTGACGATCGGCATCCACCCAGCGGCTGTACGTCGGCAGGATCACCTGTTTGGCGATGGCAGCCGACGTGACGGCCTGGGGATCGGCTGGCGAGCAGGCACCCAATGCAAGCGCCGCAAGACTGGTCAGCAACAACTTGGGTCGGAACATGTCCGGCTCCTTAATACTTGAAAGAAAGAATCATAACGAATTCAGAAAGGCCAACAGCGCTGCACGTTGTTCTGCGTCGTACGCCAACACTTTACGCTGCGCTGCCTGCGCTTCGCCGCCGTGCCAGAGTATCGCCTCAAGGACGTTGCGTGCGCGACCATCATGCAGCAATTGGGTGTGCCCGCTTACAGTTGCGGTCAGGCCCAGGCCCCACAGCGGTGGCGTACGCCATTCACGGCCGGTGGCTTGAAACTCGGTGCGGTTGTCCGCCAGCCCTTCGCCCATGTCATGCAGTAACAGGTCGCTGTAGGGGCGAATGTGCTGATTGGCCAGCTCCGGCTCGGCAGCGTCGACGCGGGTCTTGAAGGATGGCGCGTGGCATTGCTGGCAGCCCGCTTCGAAAAACAGGTTTTTACCTGCCAGCACCTGCGTGTCATCAACCTTGCGCCGCGCAGGCACGCCGAGGTTGCGGGTGTAGAACTCGACCAGCCGCAGAATATTGTCGCTGACCTCCGGCTCACCTTCGGGGCCGTTGCCATTGGGCGCGCTCAGGCAGTCGGTCTGGGTGGGTGTGCAGTCGTCGTAGCGGCGCAGGCTGGTCGTCAGACCCATGTCACCTGAAAATGCATGGACATTCTGCTGATTGAGGTTGGGTTGCCCGGCTTTCCAGCCAAATCGGCCCATGACCACTTTTTGTTGCGCATCATCCCAGACCCAGTTGGCGCGCCCGGAGATACCATCACCGTCTTTGTCATCCGGGTCGGCGTTGGCAAGGATCGCTTCGTCAGGGATGGCCTCGAGCAGTCCGAGGCCAATCATGGGCGGTGCGATACGGGCCGACACATGGGTTTGCGGGTGCATGGGGCCGTAGCCCAACTGAGTGATCTGCAGCGTCGGCTGTCGCAGCTCGACCGCAGTACCGTCACGCAGGTTGACGGTGAGCGTGTCGTACTCGACGCGCACCTTGCCTTCGGGCGCGACGCCAGGGTTGGCCATGTCCTGCAACTGACCACCGTAGGTCGGCTCGGGCAACACACCGTTGCGCTGAATGAGATCGGCGTAGGCAGGGTCGTCCGGAATCGAAAGCCTGACCAGCATGGACACCGCATTGGTATCGCCCGCCTCGGGCGGATGACCGCGTCCATCCTTGATGTGACAGTTCTGACAAGCATTGGTGTTGAACAGCGGGCCAAGGCCGTCGCGGGCCGTAGTAGTCGATGGCGCTATCACCCAAGGGCTGCGAAAGAAGCTGTTACCGACGCTGAAGTCCAGGCGCCGCACTGGCGAGAGATTGGCGGACGGCATCGAGAACGCGTTCTGGTCGCTTTTTCTGACTGTTGCGCTGCCGCCGGACAAGGCTTCCCCGGGCTGCGCATGGGTAAATTGCGGGGCGTCATCGCACGCGCTCACGACCAGAGTCGCAAGCAGCGCAAGGGATAGACGAAACCGCGTATTCATACACATCCTGCAACGGGACGAAAATCGGGGCGTGCAAGCTTATCAGCCTGATGCGGTTTGAATAAGAGGGATTATCGTTTGCTGCATATTACGCAACGTGCTGTAACGAATTGATGGGCAGGTTCGTACGATCGTTGCGTTTCAGTCTGCTGCCAAATGACCAGACAAAAAATGCCGGTCAGCATACTGACCGGCATTTCAGGGGGTCACCAGGCGTTGATCAGAATTCGTGATCAGCGTTATCCGGGTTCAGGTCCGAGATATTCAGCTTTCCAGCGGCCTGTTCGATAGCGCCAGTCTGCTTGACCAGCGCAGCGATGGCGTCGCGTACAACCTGATTGCCTGCGGTGTTGCCTGCAGCAATCAACTGGTCGAAGTGCTCGCCCTTGTTGGCGTGGTCGACGATGACCTGCAGTTTGGCCTGGGTGTCGTCCAGGTCGGCACGCAGGGTGGCGTCGGTTGCCGGATCAGCCTTGGCTACCAGCGACGACAGGCTCGGGCCGCTGATCCTGGTGCCGTCGGTACGGGTGTATTCGCCCAGGTAGACGTTGCGGATGCCTTTGCCGTTGTAGAAGTGCGAGTTGTGCGTATTGTCGCTGAAGCAATCATGCTCGTCTTCGCTGGAATTGGCTTCCAGTGCCACCTTCATGCGCTCGCCTGCCAGTTCGCCCAGCGACAGGCTGCCCATGCCAAACAGCATTTTGCGCAGGCCGCTTTCGCCGGATTCGGCTTCCAGAGTGGCGCGATAGTTGTCAGCGACACCGGCTTTCCAGTTGCCGGACATTTCTTCCAGATCGGTTACCAGCAGGTCAGTGACGGCCTTGAGATAAGCGCGACGACGATCATTGTGGCCGCCGGTTGCACCCGCGCCTTCCAGGTAATCGCTGGCCGGACGTGCGCCTGCGCCAGGGCCGGTGCCGTTCAGGTCCTGGCCCCACAGCAGGAATTCGATGGCGTGGTAGCCGGTGGCAACGTTGGCTTCCGAACCGCCCAGCTCGTTCAGGCTGGCGAGTTTTTCAGGAGTGATTTCCTTGACATCCACTTTGTCTTCGCCGACCTGGATCTCGGTGTTGGCGATGATGTTGGCAGTCGCGCCCGGGTTGCCCAGCGCGTGCTGGTAGTCTTTGGCAACGTAGTCGATCAGGCCTTCGTCCAATGGCCAGGCGTTAACCTGTCCTTCCCAGTCGTCGATGATGGTGTTGCCGAAGCGGAACACTTCGCTCTGCATGTAAGGCACGCGGGCAGCAACCCAGGCATCACGAGCAGCTTTCAGGGTTTCGTCATTGGGCTTGGCGAGAAACGCGTCAACCGCAGTACTGAGGTTTTTGGCACCGGCCTCGGCATCGCTAAAGACCGCAGAGACCATGTTCGCGTAGTTGGCGACAACGGCCTTGGCGGCAGCATCATCGGTCTGGGCGGCAGCCGCCGCCGGCGCAGCAGGTGTTGGAGCAGCAGCTGCCGGTGCCGCTGGAGCAGCAGGGGCTGCGGCCGGAGCAGGCGCAGCAGCCTTGTCCTTGCCTTCGCCACAACCGGCGAGGGAGATAGCGATGGCCAACAGACTAGCGGTTGCCAGAGGCATACGAATCATGACGGAATCCTGCGTCTATAAGGGTTATGGCGGCGTGCGCCCAGAAAATCTGCGACATGATGCGAAAGATTTGCATTCGATGTAAAGGCAAAACGCCTTTCAGGTCGTGATCAGGTATTCGGCAGGTTGTAACAGTCGGTTTCAAGCCGCAGATAGCGGCGGGGTTTCGCAAGCGGCGTGAACGTCAGTTGCAGGACTTTCGCCGTCAGCCGACCGGCCTGCGGGAGCGGGGGAAGTTGACCTGCGCCGCGTCAATCGAGGGCAGGTCATTCAACAATCGATCAACGTGCAGTCCATGCTCAAGGGCCGGATCAGAGAATCACGGCATTGCTGCGCAGCGTCTGTTTGAGGTAGGTCAGCAATTCCCGGCTGGGTAGCGGTTTGCTGTACAGATAACCCTGTCCTTCATGACAACCCTCAGACACCACATAAGCTTCCTGTTCGACCGTTTCGACACCCTCGGCAATGACTTGCATGCCCAGGCTTTTACCCAGCTGGATGATGGCGCGCACGATGGTTGCGTCATCGTCGTCGTCAAGCAGGTCCTGCACGAAGCTTTTGTCGATCTTGATCTTGTCCAGCGGCAGACTTTTCAAATAGCTGAGCGATGAGTAACCCGTGCCGAAGTCATCAATGGCAATCAGTGCGCCGGAGCGTCGCAGGCTGAGCAGGTGCTGAGCGGCGGTGGTGATGTCTTCCATGAGGCCGGTTTCGGTAACCTCCAGCTCCAGACTGCGTGGTGGCAGACGATAAATCTGCATCAGGTTATTGACCACGCGCGGCAGTTCCGTGTGATGCAGTTGCACTGTTGAAAGGTTGACTGCCATGCGCAGATCGACAAAGCCCTGATCGTGCCACTCACGCAATTGGCGACAGGCCTGATCCAGCACCCATTCGCCAATGGCAATGATGGTGCCGTTCTGCTCGGCCAAGGGGATGAATACGTCCGGTGGCACCAGCCCGTGTTCCGGATGCTGCCAGCGTATCAGCGCCTCGACGCCCACGACATTCTGGTTCCGGTAGCTGATCTGCGGCTGATACACCAGATACAGCTGGTTGCGTGGCAACGCTTCACGCAGGTCCTTTTCGAGTTCGCGCCGTCTGCGCATCTCGCTGTCGACGCTGGCAATGTAAAACTGATAGCGGTTGCGAGAGCGGGCCTTGGCCAGCGTCATGGTCTGTTCGGCCTTCTGCAGCAGCTTTTCAGTGCTGTCGCCGTCTTCCGGGAACAGCGTAATTCCGATCGTGGCGCGCAGGCGGATTGATTGCTCCTCGACGGAGAAGGGCGCTTCAAGCTCGTCCAGAATGTTTTGCGCCAGTTCGGCGGCTTCATAGGGCTGCTCGATGTTGGGCTGAACCAGCGCAAATTGATCGCCGCCCAGTCGTGCCAGTGCGCCGACGCCGTCACTGTGGGCGCGCAGTCGGTCTGCCAGGGCCAGTAACAACTGGTCGCCGACCTGATAACTGAACTGCTCGTTGATCCCTTTGAAATCATCCAGCCCCACACACAGGACCGCGACCCTGTGTTGCTGGCGACCGGCGTCTTCCAGGATCTTGTCCAGGCGGGTCTGCAACTGCACCCGGTTGGGCAAGCCTGTGAGAAAGTCGAACTGCGCCATGCGCTGCAGATTGTTTTCGGCCTCGTGTCGCAGGTAGGTGTTGCGCTCGATGGAGGCCAGCAGTTGATTGGCGGTGTTGACCCATATACCCAGTTCGTTTTTTTCGTGCCCTTTGAGCGGCGGCAGTTGGTGCTCGCTGGGGCGGTCCGGGTTGATGGCGGTAAGGTGCTCGATGATTCTGGACAGCGGTTTGGTCAGCAGCCAGTGATAGACCAGGTACAACACCAGGCCCATCGCCATCGCTCGCAACACACCGGAGATGAATATGATCACAGCATTGATGATGAACCCTTCTCCATAGTTGGCCGTATCCATTGTGATACGGAGGTCACCGTAGTACTCGCTGTAGGGACTGCGTCCCACCAGTTGGGTGGTAAAACTGCGTTCCTGGCCGAGGATCAAATCGGTCAGCCAGCGCGATGGAGAGGCCTTGAGCGGACGGTCCTTTTCAGCGAGCAGGGTTTCATTCGGGTGGCCGATGGAGGCCATTCGTACTGAGTTGTCCTGAAACAGGCCTTCGATGACCTGCATGCCCATTTCCCGATCCAGGCTGTACACCGCCTGAGTCGAAGGGTCACGGAACATGTCCAGAATGCGTTCGGCATCACTTGCCACGGCCTGACGCGTCTTGTAGGCATCGTAAACAATTTGCGCGCAGCTCAATACAACGCCCACCAACAGCGCCGAGAGCAGTACCACGCGCAATAACTTCACCGACAAGCTGTTCTTGAGTTCCAGCTTCAATGGCCGTTCCTTAATTCACGTCGGGGCATATTGCCCTTTCACCCTCGGAAAACCAGGCGCAGCCGCACGATGAATCGAAACGGTTACATCCGGGCGGATCCCTGTCTGTCTAACGGGCTGTTGCCGTGGAGCTATCGAACCAAGCGATCCTACTATGTCGGACGCTTTGACGGGTAACTTGAGCGTGAGACCGGATCAATCGCTTTTTATAGCCATTCAGTGTCGGTCCTGACAATAGCCCACGCGTATGTAACAGACAAAGGACGTCATACGCAGCCGGTCGAGCATGTTCGCCAAGGCTGACTTGCCATGGAAGAGGTTATGCGCAGGCAATAAAAAACCCGGCACAAGGCCTAATGCTGTTCACTTAAGCGGAGCAGCTTTACGGTCCACTGGGTACCGGGTTTTGGAAATCTTCACCGTCCTTGGCCTTCCCGGCCTTGGGCGGTGATCCTGAAACATTCCTCCTACTCCTCCCCTCAGCTCGCTTAGCCTCCTTCCTGTTGCCGATACCGGGTTCGCCGCTGCCATCACTATCAACTGCACCGCTATGTACTGGCAGGCAGGCTTGAACCGTATATCTGAAGGTGCGCGGCCGAACGCTACAGCGGCTTGGCTGGCCTCCCGACGAATAATGTTATAAGCCAGCAAAAGCCCCCAAACCTCCTGATAAATCAGCTCGACTTTCTTGCTGCGCAGAGTTAGCGCGTTCTGTTGCATCGAGCTTTTGATATCCCTGAAGCCCAGCTCAATTTCCCATCGTTCCAGGTACAGCTCAGCTACAGCTGCTGTGTCATACCTCTCGACAGGCAGAGAGGTAAGCAGCGACCTGACTTTCCCATGGCTTTCATAGCTGACCTCACGCACTTCCCAGTTCAAGGGCAGCTCAGGATTTCGTTGGCGGGCCTGAGGAGAAACCTTCATTCGCACAAGACGATCATGCTCGCCGTAGCGCTGTACCTCCTCCATGACCAAATTCTTGCGAGCAGGTGTCAGCCAGTGTCGGTTCGCGCCGCCGCCAACCACGCTTAGCAGTAGATCCGCGCCCCAGAAGCCTTTGTCGAACAAGGTGATCGAATTGTCTGGAATTTGCCCCAGAAACGTTTCGGCCAACCGCATTTCACTGCCCCGAAAAGGGCTGAGCTGCGCATCGAGGATGACATGCGAGCGGACATTCATCAGCGCAACGAGCCGCAGCATTGGGAACGGGGTCTGACGGTCGGTGCAGGTATTGCCGGAGCCAAAATGCTCTCTGAGCTCGGGTGAATCAGAGGTTCGCAGCAATGCACCGTCCACCGCGAAGACTTGTAGACCGTTCCAGTCATCTGCCTCGTAGCGCTCGTTGCCCCAATACCTACCGGTCTGACGGAACAGCGATTCAACGGGGTCAGCGCCTAGCCGTTTGCGAGCTTCAGTTACCCCACTTCGAGCCAGTAACTGATCAGAAGCCAAGCCTTGCGCGCAGATATTCAAACGCCTGGCGACTTCGTGGACGGGCTCATCACGAAACAAAGCCATGCCCAAAACCAGCCAAAGAACTTGATCGCTCGGCAAGCGGCGCCGCCGTATGGTGGCTTGCGCCGAGAGGTTCAGCGCATTCGCTACCCACTCGATTGGGATGTTCTGAGTGAAGGTGCTCAGGTCAGAAAAATTGAAGAGATCGCCGAGGTCGAGCAACTGCTGCTGAATGGGCATAAAAAAATCCGATGCCAGGGGTCTGACATCGGATTCTCTATAAAGCCCGGCTTGGACTCAAATGCTTAAGTGAACAGCATTAGGCACAAGGCCGGGTTTTTGATGACGCTGGAAATCAGGCCGCGTATTGCTTGGCCACGAAATCCCAGTTCACCAGGTTCCAGAACGCTTCCACGTACTTTGGACGCAGGTTGCGGTAGTCGATGTAGTAAGCGTGTTCCCAGACGTCGCAAGTCAGCAGCGGGGTGTCGCCGCTGGTCAGCGGGTTGCCGGCGCCGATGGTGCTGGCCAGGGCCAGAGAACCGTCAGCCTTTTTCACCAGCCAGCCCCAGCCGGAACCGAAGGTGCCAATGGATGTTTTGCTGAACTCTTCCTTGAATTTCTCGAAGGAACCGAAAGCAGTGTTGATTGCTTCAGCCAGCGCGCCAGTAGGTTCGCCGCCGGCGTTTGGCGCCAGGCATTCCCAATAGAACGTGTGGTTCCAGACCTGCGCGGCGTTGTTGAAGATACCGCCCGAGGAAGTCTTGATGATCTCTTCCAGGGTCTTGCCTTCAAACTCGGTGCCTGGCACCAGGTTGTTCAGGTTCACGACGTAGGTGTTGTGGTGCTTGTCGTGGTGATATTCCAGTGTCTCCGCCGAAATGTGCGGCACCAGAGCGTCTTTGGCGTAGGGCAGTGGTGGCAATTCAAAAGCCATGGTTATCTCCTATCAGGTCAATTGCGGTAATCGCTAATCGCTTGGCCGATCACGGGCGGCCAGATACAGCATGCACCGGGAGTTTTACTCTTTTGCGGCGCAGACCCCGGATCATAGCACCGGCCCTGCGCCTTAACCACGCAACAACTGTGTGGAATAGAGGTTCCAGAGCGATTGACCCAGCGGTCATGAAAAATCTTCAGGCTGCAATTATCAGTTGTAACGCCACGCCGAACATCATCACCGCGACCATGACGTCCAGCACACGCCAGGTAGCCGGCCTTGCCAGCCAGGGCGCGAGCCACGCGGCGCCCAGCGCAAGGCAGGAAAACCACAGCAATGATCCGCTCGCGGCGCCAGCCACGTAGGCCCCGGGCTCAGTCTGTTGCGCTCCCAGCGAGCCGATCAGCAGAACGGTGTCGAGGTAAACATGAGGATTGAGCAACGTGACGGCCAGCGCACTGAGCAGCACTGCACGGCGTGACCTCATGCCTGCCGTCTTGCCCTGCTCAAGGCTTTGCGCCGAACAGGCTCGGCGCAGCGCCTGTATGCCGTACCAGATCAGAAAGACCACGCCGCCCCAGCGTGCAATCGCCAGTAAGGTCGGGCTGTGCACCAGCACATTGGCCAGGCCGAACACGCCTGCGGCAACCAGCAACGCATCACAGACAATGCACAGCATGGCAACCTGTAAATGGTGCTCACGGCGCAGACTCTGCGCGAGCACAAATGCGTTTTGCGTGCCGATGGCCATGATCAGGCCCAGCGCGACCAGCAGGCCGTTCAGATAACTTTGCCACATCGATAACGCTCCGGAAATCAGATCAAGATGGCCAGTCTGGTGGTGAACGCGCTATAAGGAAAACCAATAATACTGATCCTGCATTAGGAAAACTGATGTTCGACTACAAGTTGCTGTCGGCGCTGGCTGCGGTGATCGAGCAGGCTGGCTTCGAGCGAGGCGCGCAAGTGCTTGGGCTTTCGCAATCGGCGGTCTCGCAACGCATCAAACTGCTGGAGGCGCGCATTGGGCAGCCCGTCCTGGTCAGGGCGACGCCACCGAGCCCGACTGAAATCGGTCGACGCTTGCTCAACCATGTGCAACAGGTACGCTTGCTGGAGCGTGACCTGCAAAGCCAGGTGCCTGCGCTGGATGAAGAGGGCACGCCCGAACGGTTACGAATTGCTCTCAACGCCGACAGCCTGGCCACTTGGTGGGCGCAGGCAGTCGGCGATTTCTGCGCGGAGCACCAGCTGCTTATGGATCTGGTGGTGGAGGATCAGGACGTGGGGCTCAAGCGTATGCGTGCGGGTGAGGTTGCGGCCTGCCTGTGCGGCAGTGAGCAGCCGGTTGCCGGCGCGCGTAGCCAATTGCTGGGTGCCATGCGTTACCGTGCTCTGGCCAGCCCTGCATTCATTGCGCGGAATTTCCCCGACGGCGTAAGTGCTGAAAAACTGGTGAAGTCCGCTGCATTGGTATTCGGCCCAGACGATTTTTTGCAGCATCGCTATTTGGCCCTGCTGGGGGTCCAAAGCGGTTTTGAGCATCATCTGTGCCCGTCTTCAGAAGGCTTCATCCGCATGATCGAAGCCGGCCTTGGTTGGGGGCTGGTGCCTGAGCTGCAGGTGCGCGATCAACTGCAGCGTGGTGTATTGCGTGAATTGGCCCCGGAACGCTATATCGACGTGCCGTTGTACTGGCACCATTGGCGCAACGGGGGCCAGTTGCTGACCCGTCTGACCGAGCACCTGGCTAGTACATCGAGCCATTGGCTGGTGCCGCTGAGCGACGAGTGAGCGTCAGTACGGTTATATGAAATCAATGTGGGCGGGCCAGGGCTCTCTCGCAAAGCGTGAATGGAGCGGTAAATGAAGATTCTGGTCACCGGCGCAAGCGGCTTTATTGGCGGACGCTTTGCGCGTTTTGCCCTGGAGCAGGGCATGAGCGTTCGGGTCAATGGTCGTCGTGCCGAGGGTGTGGAGCATCTGGTCAGGCGCGGCGCGGAATTCATTCAGGGCGACCTCAATGATCCGTACCTGGTCCGGGCGCTGTGTGATGACGTCGAGGCGGTGGTGCACTGCGCCGGCGCCGTCGGTGTGTGGGGGCGCAAGCAGGATTTCATGCAGGGCAACGTGCAGGTCACCGAGAACATCGTCGAGGGCTGCCTGAAACAAAGGGTCAAAAGGCTGGTCCATCTGTCGTCACCGTCGATCTATTTTGACGGGCAGTCGCACCGGGATATTACCGAAGACCAGGTGCCCAGGCGCTTCAACAATCATTACGCGGCCACCAAGTATCTGGCGGAACAAAAGGTCTTCGGTGCTGAAGAGTTCGGACTGGAGGTCATCGCGCTAAGACCTCGTTTCGTGACCGGCGCGGGCGACAACAGCATCTTCCCACGCTTGCTTCGCATGCAGCAGAAGAAGCGTTTGTCGATCGTGGGCAATGGTTTGAACGTGGTGGACTTCACCAGTATGCAGAACCTTAACGAAGCCATGTTAAGCAGTCTGCTGGCGGCAGGTTCTGCGCTGGGCAAGGCGTATAACATCAGCAATGGAACCCCGGTGCCATTGTGGGATGTGATCAATTATGTGATGCGCCAGATGCAGTTGCCTCAAGTCACGCGTTACCGTTCGTACGGGCTTGCGTACACGGCTGCGGCGATCAACGAAGGCGCCTGCATGCTGTGGCCGGGTCGACCTGAACCGACGCTGTCCAGGCTCGGGATGCAGGTCATGAACAGAGATTTCACGCTTGATATCAGCCGTGCCAGGCATTATCTGGATTACCAGCCCAACGTCAGTATCTGGACGGCGCTGGATGAGTTTTGTGGCTGGTGGAAGGGCCAACAATCGATCTGAGCAAAGTGATGGCGCAGTGATGTTGCTTTTTGCGCTGTTGTTATACTGCTCAGCTTTGGTTTCAACAGCTTCTTGAAGGGTTGCTCATGCGTAACGATCCATACGACGACGTCGACGACGTTCCCAACCTCAGCGCCAAGGACGACGACGATGATGAAGATTTCGTTCCAGCCAAGGGCGCGCGCGAGCGTACCACTGTCTATTCGCGAACGACGCCGGTAGTCAAGGTCAAAGGTCCGAGCACCGGGCCGTTGTGGGCGTTGGTGGGTGCTCTGTTCATCGCGTTTTGCGGCCTGGGCTGGTGGAGCTTTCAGCAGGTTTCGCTCATGGAACAACAGCTGGTTGCGACTCAGGAGAGCTTCGCCCGCATCAGTGAAGAAGCGGCCGGGCGGCTACAGGATATCTCCGGCAAGGTGGTTGCCACCGAGTCGCTGTCCAGTGACGGAGAGGCGCTCAAGCAGCGGATCAAACTCCTCGAAGCGCAGCTCGAAGATCAGGACAAGCAGCGCGAAGGTGTGCAGGGGCAGCAAAGTACGCTGGACAAACGTCTGGAGCAGATGTCTGCGCAAACCACTCAGCAGCAGACCGAGAGTGCGCAATTGCAGGAACAGCTCAAGAGCGTGGTCACCGAACTGAGCGCATTGAAAGCATCATTGCCTGACGTGAAAACTGCACAGACTAACCTGGACAAACTTGACGTCCAGTTGAAAAGTCTGGCGGCGGACGTGGCGACCCTTAAAAAGCAGGGCAGCCCTGCAGCAGCCATCGAGCGCCTGGAGCAGGACATGATCGTGTTCAAGAGCGAGCAGGAAAACCGCCCGGCTCCGTCGGCTGCGGGCAACACCGCAGAGTTCGATACGTTCCGGGCTCAAGTCACCCGCAACATCAATACCCTGACCAGTCAGATCCAGAACCTCTCGCAGCAGCTCAACGCTCGTCAATGAGCCTCAAACCCGGCCTGTTGCGACCGACAGCAGGCCAGGTTCGGCCGCAACAGTTGCTGCGCTGCCATGAGTTTTTTGCCTTCACTACATAGATATGGATGGATCAGAGCAGGTGCGGATTACGCTTGCCCGACTCCCAGGCCCTCAGTACTCCAGTTCAGACCGGCATCCAAACGATGCCACTTCATCGCGTTTCGTCACTATCAGCCGGACATGTTCCTTGCTGAGGTAGCGATTGCCTGATGACTCTTGACTGAATATCGCCGAGGCCAGCCTGGAAGTTATTTCCGCGCGTGCGCTGTCGTACAGCGACGCCCTCGCGCCTCATCCGCACTGTTCGAATTCGGTCAAATACATGAAATTACCTGTCAAACCACCTACAAAAATTTCTACCAAACCAACCGGCAAAGCCACCGTGCCGCCATCGGTTGTGAAACCACCCATCAAGCCGCCTGTGAAACCGCCTGTAAAGCCACCTGTAAAGCCACCTGTGAAGCCGCCCGTAAAACCGCCGGTGCGGCCATCGGTCAAGCCGCCTGTACAACCCATCGTCAAGCCTTCCGTATCGCCTCCGGTCAGCACCGTGATGCCGGCCGTTCCGCTGGCACCGTTGGCGCTTGAAACCTTGCTGACGGCTACCAATACCACCATGGGCGTACTGCAATTGCTCCATCCGCCCGGCAACATTCCCAACCCGGATGGCACCGTGACCTACCCCAACGGTGCGATAGCCGATGCTGCAGGGCAGTCGGTTACCCATCCTGATGGGAGCGTCCAGCATCTTGACGGCACGACTGTGCATGCGGACGGAGCAACCACTTACCCGGACGGCAATGTTCTGCATGCCGATGGCACTTGGGTGTTCGCTGACGGGTCGGTCTGCTACCCCGACGGCCGCTGGAAGTTGGCGGACGGCACTATCACCGATGCCGAGGGCAATGTTATCGGCGTCAATGCCTCTCTCGCAGCGCAGTAAGCAGCCGACGTAAACCCCTAAAAAAGCCCTGGCTCGCGAGAGCCAGGGCTTTGGTGTTTACGAGCTGTGCTTACAAACGTGGGTAGTCGATGTACCCGACTGGTCCCTTGGCATAAAACGTTTCCGGGTGCGCTTCATTGAGTGGCGCATCGTTGGCCAGCCGCTCTGGAAGGTCTGGATTGGCGATGTAAGGCACTCCGAACGCTACCGCGTCAGCTTTGCCTTCGGCCAGCCAGGCATTGGCGCTGTCCTTGGTGAATTTCTCGTTGGCGATGTAGACGCCGCCGAAATCTTTCTTCAATTGTGGCCCAAGGCTATCGCCAGCATCACGCTCGCGTGAGCAAATGAACGCGATACCGCGCTTGCCCAGTTCCTTCGCCACGTAGCTGAACGTTTCCGCCAGGTTGTCATCTCCCATGTCATGCAGGTCGGCACGAGGCGACAGGTGCACGCCTACACGGCCAGCGCCCCAGATTTCAATGGCCGCATCTGTCACTTCGAGCAACAGACGCGCACGGTTTTCAACCGTGCCACCGTACTGATCGGTGCGTTGATTGGTGCTGGTTTGCAGGAACTGGTCCAGCAGGTAGCCGTTTGCACCGTGCAGCTCCACGCCATCAAAGCCCGCAGCCTTGGCGTTTTCTGCACCCACGCGGTAGGCCTCGACGATGTCACCGATTTCTGCCAGTTCCAGTGCGCGAGGTGTCGGGAACGAGGTGATAGGGCGCACCAGGCTCACGTGACCTTCGGGTTGAATGGCGCTCGGCGCAACCGGCGTTTCGCCGTCCAGATAGGACGGATGGGAGATCCGGCCTACATGCCAGAGTTGCAGAACGATGCGGCCACCGGCGCCATGAACAGCCTTGGTGATGTTGCTCCAGCCACGCACCTGGTCGTTGGACCAGATACCAGGAGTGTCGGGATAGCCCACGCCCATAGGTGCGACGGAAGTCGCTTCGCTGATGATCAGCCCGGCGGATGCGCGCTGAACGTAGTACTCAGCCATCATCGCGTTGGGTACCCGGCCTTCGTCGGCGCGGCAGCGCGTCAAGGGCGCCATGATGATGCGGTTGGGCAACTGCAGATCGCCAACGGTGATCGGGTCGAAAATAGTGGTCATGTGGCAAAACCTCTTGAGTGATCAGTTGGTAGCAGGTGACAGCTCGGGGTTACCGGTCTGGCGAAAGGTGATGAGGGTGATCAGCAGCGCGAGCACAGCCAGCGCGGCGGCGGCCAGTGGCACGCTGGTCAGGCCCAGGCCGTGAGCGATGACGCTACCGCCGACCCAGGCGCCCAGCGCATTACCGACGTTGAACGCGCCGATGTTCAGGGTCGAAACCAGATTGGGCGCGGCCTTGCCGAAGGTCACTACGTTGATCTGCAAGGCAGGCACCGCGGCAAATGCAGCAACGGCCCAGAGGAACAAAGTGATCTCGGTCGGGATCAGTGCTGCGCTGGTCCAGCTCAGCGCTGTGGAAATCACCGCCATCGAGATGAACACGGTGATCAATGTGGACGACACACGGCGGTCGGCCATCTTGCCGCCGATCACGTTGCCTGCGGTCAGGCCCAGGCCAATCAGCAACAGCGTCCAGGTAACACCCTGCGGCGATACGCCTGTCACGTCGCCAAGCAGTGGCGCCACGTAAGTAAACAGCGTGAACATGGACGCTGAAAACAGCGCAGTCATGGTCAGCGACAGCCAGATTCCTGCGCCCCTGAGGGCCGCCAGCTCGGCACGCATGTCGAGTTTTTCTTCGTTGCGGTTGGTCGGCAGAAACCGGATCAGACCGATCAGAGCGATGACGCCAATCACAGTCACAGCCCAGAACGTCGAGCGCCAGCCTGCGTACTGACCCAGCGCGGTGCCCAGTGGTACGCCCAGTACGTTTGCAAGTGTCAGACCGGTGAACATCAATGCCACCGCTGAGGCGCGGCGATTGGCGGGCACCAGACCTGCTGCGACCACCGAGCCGATACCGAAGAACGCGCCATGACACAGCGCCGTCACTACACGGGCAAACATCAGTACGTTGTAATCACTGGCAAGCGCGCAGAGCAGGTTACCGACGATGAAAATGCCCATCAGCGTAACGAGGGCTGCCTTGCGCGGCAGCTTCGCCGTGGCCATCGCCATGAACGGTGCGCCAACCGCAACGCCCAGCGCGTAGCCAGTGACCAGCCAGCCTGCGCCGGGGATCGACACGCCGAGGTCTGCAGCAACATCCGGCAGTAGACCCATGATGACAAATTCGGTGGTGCCGATGGCGAAGGCGCTCAGGGCCAGAATGAGTAGTGAAAGAGGCACGGAGCATCTCCTTGAAAGTGAGTGAGGATCAGGCCGGATTGTTCAGTTCTTGAACGAGAGCCTGGACGAATGCCTGGATGGTTTCTTCATTGCGTCTGAAAAAATGCCATTGGCCCACCTTCTTGCTGCTGATCAGGCCTGCCCGTTGCAGGGTCGCCAGATGCGCGGAGACGGTGGACTGCGAGAGCCCTGCACGCTGATCGATCTGACCGGCGCAGACGCCGTGTTCAATCGAGTGTTCCTGAGCAGGGAAGGTCCCGCGAGGGTCCTTGAGCCAGGTCAGGATGTCTCGGCGGACCGGATGGGCCAGAGCTTTTATTATGTCGTCGAGGTCGAGAGGCATGTCGTTCTCACAGGCGGTGTGGCGATATATCGCGATAGAGCGAACTTTATATCTGTATTTCGCGATATACAAATATGATTTAGTTCTTGGTCTCTCGTAAATCGATATATCGGATTATAACGATATGTGGACCTGGCCCCTGAAAGCGGCGTAGGCTTGGCCCCATGAACTATCTTGCACATCTTCATCTTGGCGGTCATCGGCCCGCCCAATTGCTCGGCAGCCTTTACGGTGACTTTGTCAAAGGTCCGCTGCCGGGGCGCTTTCCTGCGGAGCTGGAAGCGTCTATCCGGCTGCACCGCCACATCGATGCTTTCACAGACAGCCACCCGTTGATCAAAGCCTCTGTCGCCCGCTTCCCAACGCAGCGACGCCGATACGCCGGGATCATGCTGGATGTATTTTTCGATCATTGTCTGGCGCGTGACTGGCATCGCTACGCCGATCTGCCATTGGATGTGTTCACACAACAGGTTTACGGCGTGTTGGCTGCCGAACCCGAGCTGCCGGAGCGTCTGGCGTTGATTGCACCCCGGATGGCCGCGCAGGACTGGCTGGGTTCGTATCGGGATTTCGAGGTGCTGGAGCAGGTGTTGGGCGGGATCTCCCGACGTCTCTCTCGACCAGAAGGGCTGGCAGGCGGCATGCAGGAACTGCAGGCGCTCTACCAACCCTTGAGTGCTGATTTCAATGAGTTTTATCCGCAGTTGCTGGAGTTTGCTCAGGCCGCTCTGGCCGGACGCGAAACCACTTCGCGCGGTTGAGCAGGCTCGCCAAACAGCGCCATCTGTACCGCCTGCTGAGCCTTGAACGCCAAGGCTGCGCGCTCTTGATCGACGCTCGGAATGGGTGTCAGCAAATGGATATGAACGTCGCTTTGCTCGTTGGCGAATAACCTGCGCAAATGCGACAGCAGATCATCGTCACCAATGAATGGTGCTATCGGGTCTGGCTTGCCATCACGCGAATAGGCAATCGCAACTGGCTGGATTGCAACGCCCGCTTCAATGGCGCTGGACAGCAGGCGACCGTGGAAGGTACGCAGGCTCTTGCCGTCCGTGGTAGTGCCTTCCGGAAAAATCAGCAGCGAGTTGCCCTGATGCAAGTGGTTGCTCATCTGCTTCTGGATCAAACGGCTGTCGCCCGAGCCCCGGCGGATGAACAGCGTACCGGCCTTCAAGGCCAGCCAGCCCGCGACCGGCCAGGTACGCACTTCCGCCTTGGACAGAAACGACAACGGGGCAAGCATGCCCAGCAGCGCGATATCCGTCCATGACACATGATTGCTGACCCACAGCATTGGCTGACGTGGCAGCTCGCCGGTCACGGTCACCCGAAAGGGCAGGGCGTTGGTCAGGCGCGCCATGAACCAGCGACTCCAGCGCTGCCGACGTTCCATCGAGCTGCCGACCTTGATGCGCTCAAGTATCGCGAACGCTCCGGCGATGCTCAGCCCGAGCGCCACTACCACCAGCACCCTGGCCACGCGGGCATAACCGCGTAACCGGCTCATCACACGGCCGCCTTGAAGTGGCGAGCGTAGCGAGGACACAAGTCGTCGCGCTTGAGCAGGATAAACACATCGGCGACCTGGAATTCTTCATCCCAGCACGGCTCGCCGCAAATCTTTGCGCCCAGACGCATATAGGCCTTGAGCAGCGGTGGCATTTCGCAGATAACGTTGCTCGGGATATCAAGCGTCGGCAGTGGTTTTTTCGGTTCGGCGCGCAAGTGTTCGTTACACAGGTAGCGCTCGCGAAGACGCTGCATGATTGCGTGAGCCTGAATGCCGCCGTCCTGCATCGGGATGCTGGCGCAACCCATCAGGTAGCTGTAACCGCCTTCGTTAAGCACTTCGGCCAGCTCGCTCCATAACACCGCAATGGTGCCGCCGTTGCGGTAGGCAGGGTCGACGCAGGTGCGACCCAACTCAAGTATCGGCCCTTGCAGATGAACCAGTCCGTGCAGGCTGAATTCCTCTTCACTGTAGAAACGCCCCAACGTGCTGGCGGCCTGGTGATCCAACAAGCGGGTAGTCGCCACCAGCCGACCTGTGTTCAGGTCCCGCACCCCGATGTGCGAGCAGTGCACGTCGTAGTCGTCGATATCCAGACCTTGCTCGGCACCCTTGAGGCGGGCGTTGAACTCTTCGCTGAACACACTGAAGCGCAAGGCCTGTGCTTCCTGCATGGCCTGCGCCCCAATCAGGCGCTCGGCCTGAAGACGACGTTCGGAAGTGTTGTCACGAATGCGGGCGATCTGAGTCATACGAAATCTCCATGAGCCAGCCTTTGCAAATCGGGCCGGTCGACTGAGTTGTCCAAGCGCTTTGCTGTCAGTGCAGGCTAGGGAGATGCCGTGTCATGCCCATGAAGCTTTGGTGATGGTTGTGTGACTGGCGCATCCGCGTGCTGTGGCGGTTACATTCCGGGGCGATGTTTGTTTTCAAACAAGTCTTCGCGAGCAAACGGAACGCCGCCCGGCTCTCTTCTACTCGACAGGTGAATTCAAGCTTGAAATCCAGGTCTGGTGGACTGCACCTGTGGGAGTCAGCTTGCTGACGAAGAGGCCAGTATGCTCACTGAAAATGTCGGCTCGAGATCAGCTCCGATCAGAATCAAAAAAAGCCAAGCCACGGCAGAGCAGAAAACAAACAGCGCCTTTCTGCCCCCTCCATAGCCGCCACACCGCCGAACGCGACGTAAGTTGCAGGCTGAGTTCTGGCGCTCACCCGTTGCAGCGATTGCCGGCTCAGTCTCCGGACGAGGAAATCCGCCGCAGGCGGACCCAGCCGGAGCCTTGGGCTTTGCCTGCTTTGGTCCCATCAAAGTGGGTCGCCGAGGGGCGAAAAGTTGACCAGAGCCGAGCGCGCAAGCAACTGAGTCCACAGCCCAGAACTTCCAGAACAAAACCACACAGACTTCGAAAAAAACAGATTCTGGCGGCGGCGTACCTATCCGAACGGCGTCTGCGCTGCCGAAAAAGGTTTCCATATCCGCCCGCGAGGACATGGTGCGTTCAGACGCATGCCCGTCATAAACCCCTGCTAACGTGCGCGGACAATCCTGCGAGGACTCGTCATGCTGTCTCGGTTGGTTCGCCTGTGTCTGTCCATTGTTCTGAGTGTAAATGCCGTCAATGCAATGGCCGAAACCTGGCCCGGCGAGCAGTGGTCGGTTCGGGCTGTCACTGGCTCGGCGGCGCTTGATGCGCTGGAAAATTACGCCTTCAGCCCGCGTGACGAGGCGACCCGCAAAGGTGTGCGCACCGACGCGTTGCTGGTAATCAAGGACGGCGAGATTGTTTACGAACGCTATGCCGGAGTGACCACTGCACAGACCCCACACCTCACGTGGTCGATCAGCAAAAGCATCATGGCGACGGTGTTGGGCGTAGCGTTCGGCGAAGGGCGTTTTCAACTCGCCGACCCGGTGGCCAGATTTTATCCGCCGTTCCAGGCGCACCCGGACATCGCCATCAAGGACCTGATGCACTGGGCGTCAGGGCTGGACTGGCAGGAAGACTATGAGTACGCGCCGCTCAACTCTTCTGTGGTCGCCATGCTCTACACCCGAGGCCGCGAAGACATGGCGCGTTTTACCGCCAGTTTCAAGGCGATAAAAGCGCCTGGCACTGCGTATCTGTACTCCAGTGGCGACAGCAATGTGCTGGCTGCCGCGTTGAAAACCATGGTCGGCGACAAGGCCTATGCGGGTTACCCGTGGGCTGCGCTGTTTGACCCGCTCGGCATCCGCAGTGCCGTCTGGGAAACCGACGGCGGGGGCACCTTTGTCGGCTCGTCTTACGCCTACATGACCGCCCGGGACCTGGCGCGTATCGGCCTGCTCATGCAGCGGGGTGGACGTTGGCAGGATCGGCAACTGCTCGACAAGACGTGGATGGATTTTGTGCTGACGCCTTTCAACGGCGAGCAAGTAAACGCCCAGGTGGAAATCCCCGGTGGGCAATGGTGGCTCAATCGCGCTGCACAGGGACAGATCAGGCCTTGGCCGGACGCGCCCCCCGACACTTTCGCTGCTCTGGGCCATTGGGGGCAGGCGTTGTATGTGATCCCGAGTCAGCGACTGGTCATCGTGCGTTACGCCGACGACCGCGACGGCAGTTACGACCACGACCAATTGCTCAAGCAGGTACAGGCCGCATTCGGCAATAACGGAGGTGTGCAATGAGCAATCGGCGGATGTTCATAGTGCGGCGCCCCTTCAGCAGTCTGCTGTTGCTGATGCTCCTCGCACTGGCGTTGCTGGGCTGGCAATACCGAGTCGCCCTGCAGGCTTTCCCTACGATCATCAGCGCCTACACGGCCAAGGAATATTGCTCGTGTCGCTACGTAATGAACAATCCTCAGGGTTATTGTGAGGCTTACGTCAAACAGTACGTACCCAGTAACCTGGTCGACGACAGCAATGAAAAACGCGTGGTAGCCAGCGGTCTTGGGCGCACCAGCAGTGCAGTCTGGCAAGGCGCCCGTCAGGGCTGCCGTCTGTTGTCACCGCTGCCGTGAAATTCCAGTCCGAACGTAGCGGTTTGCCAGCGGTCTGACAGGCGGATAAGGTGGCCGTCAATTGTTCGTCTGGAGTCTGCATGCTCAACACAACTCGCCTGCTGCTGGTCATGCTGGCCGCATTGGCGTTACCTGCCCATGCGAACTGGTACCTGGATAACGAATCGTCGCGACTGTCGTTCATTTCCACCAAAAATGCCGACGTTGCCGAAGTGCACCGCTTTCTTGTCTTGCGTGGCAAAGTCGACAGCAAAGGCCTGGCCAATGTGCAAGTGGAGCTGGAGTCTGTCAGCACAGGGATCGCTTTGCGTGACGAGCGTCTTCGTGACCAGGTTTTTCAAATCCGTAAATTCCCCGAAGCGCAGATCACCGCGCAACTCGACATGCGGCCGATCAACGCTCTGGCGCCGGGTGCACAGCTTGAACTGCGCCTGCCACTGACGGTGAGCCTGCGAGGCAAGACGCACACCTATAACGCCGAATTGCTGGCCACGCGTCTCGACGAGCGGCGGTTTCAGGTGGTGACGCTCGAGCCGTTGGTGGTGCATGCCCAGGACTTTGATCTGGTTCCGGATTTCAACGCCTTGCGCAGCGCCTCGGGGTTGTCGGCCATCAGCCTTTCGGTCCCGGTCGGGGCTGTCCTGATCTTCACGGCGCGCTGATATGAACGGTGCGATCTTTCCGTGGCGTGAAAACAACCAGTTTCAATTACTGATCGATGGTCCAGCGTTTTTCCCCCGCATGATTGCCGCGATAGACCGCGCCGAGCAGCAGGTGGATCTGGAGTTGTACCTGGTCGAGGCCGGTGCCTGTGCCGATGCGATTGTGCGTGCGCTGGTCGAGGCTGGCCGGCGGGGAGTGATCGTTCGCTGCCTGTTCGACGATTTCGGTTCCAAAGCTTTCGATGCCGGGCTGCGTAAACAGCTGACCGATGCCGGAGTGATTCTGCGCTTCTACAACCCGATCCATTGGCGGCGGGGCATCCGTAATTTCTACCGCGATCACCGCAAGCTGCTGGTGGTCGACAAGGCTTATGCCGTGGTCGGCGGCACCGGTGTGACCGATGAATTCTGGGAGCCGGACAAAGAGGTCAGTCAGTGGCATGAGGTGATGGTCGAGATCACCGGCCCGCTGGTGATCGACTGGCAGGCATTGTTCGACCGGCAGTTTCATGCCAACGCCCGACGTTTCGCCTGGCGGCCTGCAGAAAATTTTGGTCTCACGCACCTGCCCAGGGTTCCGGTTTCAGGCGACGGACTGGGGCGCGTGGCCTATGCCGACTCCCGCCAGCATCGTGACATTCTGCAATCGCTGGTACGCGCGCTGAATAGCGGTCAGCAACGCATCTGGTTGGCAACGCCGTATTTTCTGCCGACCTGGAAAGTGCGTCGCTCCCTGCGCAGGGCGGCGGCGCGTGGCGTTGATGTACGCCTGCTGCTGACAGGCCCACGCACCGATCACCCCTCGGTACGGTATGCCGGCCATCGTTACTACCCGCGGCTGCTGCGCGCAGGGGTGAAGATCTTCGAATATCAGCCGTGTTTCCTGCACCTGAAAATGGTGCTGATCGACGATTGGGTGAGCATCGGCTCGTGCAACTTCGACCACTGGAATCTGCGCTTCAATCTCGAAGCGAACCTGGAAGCCATCGACCCGGGGCTGACCCGCGATGTGGTCGCCAGTTTCGACAAGGATTTCGCCTTGAGCAGCGAGGTCACCCTCGCAGACTGGAAGGCGCGGCCCTTGTGGCGGCGCGTCAAGCAGCGGCTATGGGGCTGGATTGACCGGTTGGTGGTCAACTTGCTCGATCAGCGTAACTGAGGTGCGGCAGAGCGGATGGGCAGCTGCCCGAAAGGCAGGATGAGTGAAGGGCCCAGCATGTTCATGCAGGGTCAGGCATCGGTTGGTGCAGGTTTTGATGGCAGTGCTGTCAAAGCCACGACGCATGGAACCGAAACACTACGGCGCCCACTCACCTGCGAGAAGCATCCGAAATGGCGACGTCACGTCGGCCGCTTCACTGCATCAGTTCTACCGAATGGAGCCATCACGCCACCCAGGCTCCATGCCCCTTGAATTTTCATGCGCACTCGGCGCCCTGGTTTCAGGTGACCAGGTTTAACGCTACACAAACACACAACGCACAGTCGATTATTACCGCCCACTTGTATTGATCTGTCGAAACCCATCATTGAGTTAATGGAAGACTCTTATGACGTTGAGAATCAATACACCGGTACCTGCTCGCCCTGCGTTTGTCGAACCCGAATCAACTCCCCGGCCTGCTACCGTCCAGGCTCCGCCCGCGCAGCCCGTTTCGCGATCTGTCGCCAACCCCAATGCGCCGAAATCCAGCCCCGGTGTCCAGCACGCACATGGGTTGAGAGCGCGTATAGCCGGTAAGGCTTCTGAACGCCAGATTGTCTTCACATTGGGCATACCGGGCACGGGCCGCACCATCAACCGGCCGTTGCGCACCGGGCTTGATGAGACTGCGCAACCTGGCGCTGGCAATCAGGGCGAAGATGCGTTGCTGGCAGAGGCTGACACGTTAATGGCTCTGGCTGAGTCAGCCCTCGCCAGTCTCACCGCCACGCCGGTTGATCAGTGGGAGCGTCCGGCCCCGTCAACGGCCCGGCGAATGGCGAGCAAGGTCATGCCCTGGTTGAAGCCGGATCCTCTGCGCAGCCTGCTTGCCCCGGACGACAAATCGAAGTCGACCCAGACACAGCCCCCGCACGACCCCCAAGCCATCGCGGCGGCAGCGGCCGAATTGAGCGCCCGACTGGATCACCTGTCTGATGCGGTCGATGTAGCGATCAGAAAACGCGCGCAGGCCCACGAACATCTGGATTCGCTGCGCCAGACCCAGCCTGCGCCTGCTGCTGATCGGGTTGATCAGGCTCAGGCGCGCGTTTTATTGGCCGACAGCGAGGCCGAACTGGCCAACCGGCAATTGCGTGAATTGCTGCTGGGCTCAGAGCTTTTGCGCCTTGGTGCATTGAGTGAAGGACAAGACCAGATCCAGCAGAAAGCCGACTTTTCCGAGCAATGGCTGGGTGAGTTGCGAGGGCTGATAGAAGCGGTCGACGTTCGGTTCGCTGATCGGCGTGACACTCTCGGCGTCGAACTCAAACTGAAGGCGGCCGAGACGCGTGCGTTGATTTCTCTCGACCATGATATGACCGTCGCCGAGCGTACGCTCGCTCACGCCGATAGCCGGCTGGCGACGTTGCGCGCTCAGCTTCGCGAAACTCCAGAAGGTTCTGCCGAAGCGGATGCGGTGAATGCCACGATTGAACACGCGTTCGAAGAACGGTTGCGGGCGATGGAGATACATCAGGATCTGGTTCAGCGACTGGTGCGAGTCGATGCGGATATGGCTCGGCTCAATGAAGCGCTGGGGGAGCTTCACCAGCGTATTGCTGTCGATACTGACAAGCGCTTGGCCTTGAATGACACCCGGCAAAAGTTGCCGCCGTCCCCGACCCAACCTCCAGACGCTGAGGCTGCCGAGCGGGTAGACAAGGCCGCTTTGAAGACTGTTCGCGAGCGCTTCCTTGCCCGCCAGATCCAGGCATCGAATGCGTTTGCGCCGCACGGCATGCAGGAAATACAACCGGCCCTCACGCGCATTACTGCTTGCCTCGACGGGGCACCTGCGCCCACTCCGTTGCCAGTGTTCGCTGTGATTGAATCGGTGACGTCTGCGCTGGCCGACGTCACCGGCAACAACGCAGAACGTGCCAGGCGCGTACTCGACGCTCTCAACCAACACCCCATCGAGCACTGGCCGCGCGTTGCCGATGATCTGAGAAAATCCGTCAGGACTCGCCCGGCAGGCTCTGAAAATCTGCAGCAGGATATCGTCGACTTTTGCCGACAAATGGCCGATGTACCGCGTGGCATAGAGATGCTGCACGTGCTGTCCCGCGACGGCAAGGAGCCGGTTGCGGCGGCCAAGGCGCTGAATTTACGGGTGTTCTGGAATGCTGATCAGGCGCAACAGAGCGAGCCGGACGAGACCGTCAGGGGATGGCTGCAAACCGCCAGGCACGTGGCGCGAAACAAGCTGGCGGGCGATGAGACGCCAGTCGACGACGTAGACAATGCCGCCTTCAATGCCGTGCGCAACGGCTACCTCAGCAACGCCCCCGGCACGCTCTATGATCAGCACAATGCGCGGCTCAAAAAGGCGACGGTCGAATGGGTCATGCGTGCAGCCGCGGCCGATGCTCCCACGCCAACAACGGCACCCTCTGTTGATAAAACCTCGTTGTCGCGCAGATTGATTCCGACGCTGAACAAAACCCCCTTTGCCAAGTCGACGCTGAACCGCGCTTATTCGGTGGGGGAGAGCATGGGTATACAGTCACCCAGGCGGCAAGTGGATCAAGTCATCTCGCGGCGGATCGGCCTGTTGGACGCACACTTGAAAGCGTGCCGCGCCGCTCCAGAGTTTCAAACCGAGGTTGCGGCGGCCCAGGCCATGCTCGATCACCTGAAATCGCTTGAGAAAAAGGGTAACCACCTGTCACAGACGAACTTGCGAAAACGTGACGGCAAGACGATTCAGAGTCTGCTGAAGGCACGCGTCAAACAGCAGCGCATGTCGCAGATATGGGACAAACCGACCGACGCCGGTGGCCGGCGCGAAGTCAACCTGCTGCCAAAAGCGGAATCTGTCACCCTGCCGCCTTTTTATACGGAGCTGACCAACAGCAGGCTCACAGTCTACGAAGCGATCAATCGTATCGATGAACACTTGCGCGAGGTGTTGCCGCCCGCGCTGATGCCCGCTGCGCCTGTTGACGAAGTGCTGACAGACGATCTGGAAGCGGCGATAAAACTGCTCAAAAACCGCCACCTGAACGATAAAAGCGGCATCGTCACACTATTCAAACCGGCCATTCTTGAAAGTCGCCTGCGTGACCGCTGGCGCCTGGGAGGTGGGGGCACTCTGGGGCTGGGTGTTCCTTCGTTGCCGTATGGGTCTATCTCGCCGATTGCTTCACCGATTTTCTCGGTAGAAAAGTCGCGCAGTGACGAAGCGTTCGCCCAGTTGTTCATGCCCATCCTGGGTATGGAAATGTCGTTCGGCAAGGCGCGCACCGATGCCGCCGAAGCCACGGTCGGCGTTGCCGTCGGCCCGCAAGTGGCGTCAGGGGTGTCATTGCAAGGTGCGCTGACGACACGCTTTACCGCGCAGGAGACAAAGACCAGCTCGACACTGATGCGGTTTTTCCGGACACGCCACAAAGACGATGAAATGCGCGGCAACATGGTCAATGCGCTGGACAGCATGGTGCGTTGGGACCTGATCAAGCCAGAGAAAGGGCGCGATTATGCGGGCCCTCTGGAGTCGATACTGGCGCGTAACCCAGAGGTGTCCATCAGCCAGATCGACGCCAAAAGCAACACCCGAACGCTGGCAGGACGTCTGGCTTTTCGATCCCCGGCTTCACGTTTTGTCGACGGTGACAGTGGCGCTGGGCAGAACATCACGGCGGAGCCTTCGGTATACGTCGAAGCGGACCGGATCACTGAACAGCGCACAGAGAAGGGTGGGTTCATCAGTGTGGTGGGTAACAGGGCGAGCACCGCTCAACAACGAGCCGGGATCAGCGCCAACCTCAATGTGTCGCCAATCGCCAGTGGTGCAGTGCCGGCCAAAAACGGGCATCACGGTGTGCAGGGGCAAGGGTTGGGGCTGCAACTCGGTGCTTCCCGCGACCTGGCGTGGGCGCTTGAAAAAAATGAAATTTCCCCTTTCCTGATCGGTGACAAGCAGGATGCAGATCTCGATCGGCACTATTCCACGCCGCGCGACATGTTGGCCGAGATCAATGCCAACCGCGATGTATGGCTGATGCGCTGCATCGAGACACTCGAACCGGATGAATCCGGTACCAAGCACACGCCTGACAATCGCCTGCGTGCCGCCACGCTTCTGGAAACGTTTGAAAATGACATCAAGCGCTTGGGGAAGGAGAGCAAGTACTGCCAGTACAACGTCAACTACTCAATGAAAGGCCGAGCAGGCGCCGAGATCGATGGCTATCGCAGTATCCAGACGCTGGCGTTGAAGCACGGCGACTTGCAGCGCGCCGAAGAGGCTCAGCGCGCTATCGACGACATCATGCTGATGCGGGAAACCTGGCGGCCTTTGGTGTTGATCGTTCGTGAGCGTGCCAGAGACTCTACGGTAAAAGGCTGGCGCAGCCTGGTGCGGTGGCAGAAACTTTCGAATGTGGATGGACAGCGGACGGCGGCACAGTTTCCGCCGGCTTGAGAGTTAATTAGGTGTAGATAGTTTTGCAGAGAATCCGGCTAGTGCCTGTCGTAGCGATACCGTTACATATCAACATTCAATTAAAGTGGGCGCGCGTCGCACTATGATATTAGGTCGTTAGGGAGGAATTGTAAGGTGTGCTTGGTTTTAACAGTGTTTTAGGAACGGTTTCTCCAGTTGTGAGCATCTTGGCTCAGGAGGCTGGTTCCATCTGTGGGCTTGTGTAACTAAAGTCTTGGTAGACAGTAAACAAAGGTGACCTTTGTTTACTGTCAGCTGAGAGTTACTGCACTTCTACCGCAAGACTGTCGCTGATCTTTTTCTGCCAGATAGCGGGACCTGTGATATGGACGGACTCACCGTTGCTGTCCACTGCGACCGTGACCGGCATGTCTTTGACTTCGAACTCGTAGATCGCTTCCATGCCCAGCTCGGCAAAGGCCACGACTTTCGACTTCTTGATCGCCTGAGCCACCAGATAGGCAGCACCGCCCACAGCCATCAGGTACACGGCCTTGTAATCCTTGATCGCGTCGATGGCGGTAGGGCCGCGCTCGGACTTGCCGATCATGCCAAGCAAACCGGTCTGGTCGAGGATCTGGCGGGTGAACTTGTCCATGCGCGTTGCAGTGGTCGGACCCGCCGGGCCCACGACTTCTTCGCGGACCGGATCGACCGGGCCAACGTAGTAGATGAAGCGACCCTTGAGGTCCACCGGAAGGGTTTCGCCCTTGTTGAGCATTTCCACCATGCGCTTGTGTGCTGCGTCACGCCCGGTCAGCATCTTGCCGTTCAGCAGCACCGTTTCGCCCGGCTTCCAGCTTTGCACTTCTTCTGGCGTCAGGGTGTCAAGGTTGACACGGCGCGCCGACGGACCGGCCTCCCAGACGATTTCCGGGTAGGCATCCAACGGTGGCGCTTCCAGCGACGCAGGGCCCGAGCCGTCGAGCACGAAGTGTGCGTGACGGGTGGCTGCGCAGTTAGGGATCATGCACACCGGCAGGGAAGCGGCGTGGGTCGGGTAATCCATGATCTTGACGTCGAGTACGGTGGTCAGGCCACCAAGGCCCTGGGCACCGATGCCCAGCTGGTTGACCTTCTCGAACAGCTCCAGACGCATCTCTTCGATACGATTCTGCGGGCCACGGGCCTTGAGCTCGTGAATGTCGATGGATTCCATCAACACTTCCTTGGCCATCACAGCAGCTTTTTCCGCTGTGCCGCCGATGCCAATGCCGAGCATGCCAGGTGGGCACCAGCCCGCGCCCATCGTCGGGACGGTTTTCAGTACCCAGTCGACGATCGAATCGGACGGGTTGAGCATCGCCATCTTCGATTTGTTTTCCGAGCCGCCGCCCTTGGCCGCAACGTCCACTTCCACGGTGTTACCCGGGACGATGGAGTAATGGATAACAGCCGGGGTGTTGTCTTTGGTATTTTTGCGTGCACCGGCCGGGTCGGCCAGGATGGACGCGCGCAGCACGTTTTCCGGCAGGTTGTAGGCGCGACGCACGCCTTCGTTGATCATGTCGTCCAGGCCCATGGTGGCGCCATCCCAGCGCACATCCATGCCCACGCGTACGAAGACGGTGACGATGCCGGTGTCCTGACAGATCGGGCGATGACCGGTCGCGCACATGCGCGAGTTGATCAAAATCTGAGCGATGGAGTCGCGAGCGGCAGGCGACTCTTCACGCAGATACGCCTCGTGCATGGCCTGGATGAAGTCCACGGGGTGGTAGTAGGAAATGAATTGCAGTGCGTCTGCAACGCTCTGAATCAGGTCGTCTTGCTTGATCACGGTCATGCGGCGCGCTCCTCTTTAAGGACGGGAACATTCAATTACGCTATCGGCAGCAGTCTGGAACTGCGGCGTGAACCAGAACTGACAGGTTAGCCGTAGCGGGCGCAAAAAGGCGCGGCAGTATAACCTGCCCGACAGGTCAGTCTGTACAATCGCCGTTATTTTCTGCGCGGGGCGCTTTGATGCCGCAATTGCAAGTGGGTGAACGCAGCTGGTTGGTGGCCCCGGCTGCCAATTTGCTCGACGCTCTGAATCAGGCTGGTGTTTCGGTACCCTACAGTTGCCGCGCAGGCAGTTGCCATGCGTGCCTGGTTCGGTGTGTGAAAGGCGAGCCTGAGGATGCGCTGCCCGAGGCGCTCGTACCGGAGAAGCGGCAGCAAGGCTGGCGTCTGGCGTGCCAGTGTCGAGTCGTCGACGACTTGACTGTAGAAGTGTTCGACCCCGCGCTTGATGGCTTGCCCGCTCGTGTGGTGAGTTGCGACTGGCTCAGCCCGACGGTTTTGCGCATCCGGCTTGAGCCTGAACGAGCCCTGCGTTATCGCGCTGGACAACATCAGGTGTTGTGGACGTCGTCCGGTATTGCTCGGCCTTATTCATTGGCAAGCCTGCCAGGTGAGGACAGTTTTCTGGAGTTTCATCTGGACTGCCGCAACCCTGGCGCATTCTGTGATGCAGCCCGACAGTTGCAGGTGGGAGATGACATGCGCCTGGGCGAACTGCGCGGTGGCGCGTTGCGTTACGACCCCGACTGGCAGGACAAGCCGCTGCTCTTGCTCGCTGCCGGGACCGGGCTTGGACCCTTGTGGGGTGTGCTGCGCGAAGCGTTGCGTCAGGAGCATCAGGGCACGATTCGCTTGATCCATCTCGCACACGACAGCCAAGAACATTATCTGGCTGACGAGTTGCACGCATTGGCTTTGGCCCATCCTCAACTGCAGGTTAAATTGATTACTGCGCAGACCCTGCACGCGGCGCTGGCTGAACTGCGTCTGTTGTCCCGGAATGCCATTGCGCTGCTCTGTGGCGGTGCGGAGAATGTCGAGCTGTTTGCCAAGCGCCTCTACCTGGCCGGTCTGCCTCGCAATCAACTGCTGGCGGACGTGTTCCTCGGGCGATCGTGAGGTGTATCCACCGTGGCTGACTGTGACTGAGAGGGTTTACAGGAAGGCTTCATTTTTGCTCTACAAAAAAAGCCCCGACTCTTGCGAGGCGGGGCTTTTGCTTGCAGCGCTGCGGTGTCAGACCAACGGGTCGCCGACGTGCAGGATCTTCATGCCGTTGGTGCCACCAATGGTGTGGTAGCTGTCGCCCTTGGTGAGGATGACCCAGTCACCTTGCTCGACCAGCCCACGCTTGAGCAGTTCGTCGACTGCGGCCTGGCTGACCTGACCTGGCGGCAGGGCTGCCGGGTCGAACGGTACGGTGTAGACGCCACGGAACATTGCTGCACGCGCCTGAGTACCACGGTGCGGGGAGAACGCGTAGATCGGCACCGAGGAGCGAATGCGCGACATGATCAACGGGGTGTAGCCGCTTTCAGTCAGTGCGATGATCGCCTTCACGCCAGGGAAGTGGTTGGCGGTGTACATGGCGGCGAGCGCGATGCTTTCGTCACAGCGAGTGAACGAGTGGCCGATACGGTGGCTGGAGGTCTTGCCGGTCGGATGCTTTTCAGCGCCGACGCAGATACGCGCCATGGCCTGAACAGCCTCGATCGGGTAGGAACCGGCGGCGCTTTCAGCCGACAGCATGACGGCGTCGGTGTAATCGAGCACGGCGTTGGCCACGTCGGACACTTCAGCGCGGGTCGGCATAGGGCTGGAGATCATCGACTCCATCATTTGCGTGGCAACGATCACCGCCTTGTTATGGCGACGTGCATGCAGAATGATGCGTTTTTGTACGCCGACCAGCTCAGCATCACCGATTTCCACGCCCAGATCGCCTCGGGCAACCATGACTGCGTCACTGGCGCGAATCAGTGCGTCGAGGACTTCGTCGTTGGCGACGGCCTCAGCGCGCTCGATCTTGGCAACCAGCCAGGCTGTGCCGCCGGATTCATCACGCAGCTTGCGGGCGTATTCCATGTCAGCGGCGTCGCGCGGAAAGGAAACGGCCAGGTAGTCCAGGTCCATCTCGGCAGCTAGCTTGATGTCCTGCTTGTCTTTTTCGGTCAGCGCGGGTGCTGTGAGGCCACCGCCGCGACGGTTGATGCCTTTGTGGTCCGACAGCGGGCCACCGATCAGTACCGTACAGTGCAGCTCGTCAGCGGTTTGGGTATCAACGCGCATGACCACGCGACCGTCGTCGAGCAGCAGCTCGTCGCCTACGCCGCAGTCCTTGACCAGATCCGGGTAGTCGATGCCCACGATCTGCTGGTTACCGCTGGTCAGCGGGTGTGCCGTGGAGAAGGTGAACTTGTCACCGACTTTCAGCTCGATCCGCTTGTCGGTGAACTTTGCGATACGGATTTTCGGACCTTGCAGGTCGCCCAGCAGAGCGACGAAACGCCCGTGCTTCGCGGCGATCTCACGGATCAGCACGGCGCGCGCCTTGTGCTCATTCGGGGTGCCGTGGGAGAAGTTCAGACGAGCAACATCCAGACCCGAGAGGATCAGCTGTTCGATGACTTCCGGCGAGTTGCTGGCAGGGCCAAGTGTGGCGACGATTTTGGTGCGGCGAACGGTCATGCACAAACTCCTTAATTGAAGCGCAGCGAGAGGCTACTCCTGTCTGTGCCTTTAGTCATTGTTCCTTTGCACTACCTTGCTGCCATCGGGCAGGGCAATCGGCTGACGACTGGCGCTCGATTTGCCTGAAGAAATCGGCGTTCGAGCCGATAGAGGGCAGAGAACAGGAGAGTCCCATGCGTATTGTAACGATTGTTGTATTACTGGCTGCGGTCAGCGGTTGCACCCGTTGGGCAATGAACTCCAATCTGGATCATGCCTACCGTGCCTATCAGGAAGGCGACTGCGACCGGGTCATGCTCGACCTGTCAAAGGTCGAGCGTCAGAGTCGTGCACGGCGCTACGTGCAGCCGGAAGTTTCGATGCTGCGAGGTCAGTGCCTTGAGCGGCAGAAACTGTACGTCGATGCGGCGCAAACCTATCAGTTTCTGTTGGCGCAATACCCTGGCAGCGAGTACGCATACCGTGCACGCGCGCGTCTCGATACGCTTGCGCAGTTGGGCCATTATCCGCCCGCGCAGCCAGCGAGGCCCATTCCTGCTTCAAAATAATTACACTCGAATGAGTGAAAATTATCGTATATGAGTGGATCTTGGAAAGATTTGCGCTAGGCTGACTGTCAAGGGAATGAAAGGGCCACGGCTCTTCGTCAAGGGAGTTTCCTGCAGCAACGCATTAAACGACTGCGGCGAATTCGAGGTTTTTATGTGGCCATGCAAGTGGCCTCTGAAGGCGGCCTGCCATGTATACAGATAGAAGAATCGAGCGACACCAGTTGCGGGATTACCTTCAGGTTTTCAACCAGCACAACGACAAGCTTCTGGGCTGTCTGGGCAACATTTCCGAGGAAGGACTGATGTTGATCAGCAGCCTGCCGTTGTTGGTAGGTGCCAGATTCGACTTGTGCCTCAAGGCACCTCGTGGAGAGGGGCATAGGACCATTGATGTGCATGCGACATGCCTGTGGTGCCACGAAGATGAGACACCCGGTTGCTATGACGCTGGTTTTGAGTTGACCGAAGTGTCCGCTGAGTACTTTGAATTGATCGAGTCGTTGCGCCGATACTTTTGCTTCTACCCCTCAATGGAAGCCTCAGCCTGAGGTAAAAAAGACGCAGCCTGTCACAGCGTCCCCGCTTTTTTCCAGCTCATATAGCGATTTACCAGTTGCGCGCCCAGCTCTCCAGGGCGCGCGTCCAGCACGTTGACGCCATGGGCAATCAGCCGCTCATGCAATGAGTTACGTGCATTCACAAAATTGACTGACCCGCAGTAAACCAGCGCTTGTTCATACGTTTCGACGGGTAAATGGCGAAGCCTGTCCAGTACTTCCTCTCTGAGGCTGGCAACCAGTACGCGGTGCTGGCGCCCCAGTTGTTTGACGGACATCATCAGTTCTTCATCGTCTTCATCCCGTACATTGGTCACCAGTACGATCAGTGCACGCTTTTTCTGCCGCGTCAGTAACTGACGTACCGCGGCGCCATAGTCGGCGGGGCGCTGGGTAGTTTGCAGGTCGAAGACGGTGTTGAGCATCCTGTTCAACTGGCTCGGCCCCTTGACCGGCGACAGGTAGCGATTCTGTTCACCTGCGAAAGTCGTCAGCCCCACGGCATCCCCCTGTCGAAGTGCGACGTAACTCAGCAGCAGGCACGCATTGAGTGCATGATCGAAATGCGAGAAGTCGCCATCCTGACTGCGCATCCTCCTTCCGCAATCAAGCATGAAGATGATTTGCTGATCACGTTCGTCCTGATATTCGCGGGCAATGGGTGCGCGTTGCCGGGCGGTGGCTTTCCAGTCGATCTGACGCAGGCTGTCGCCTTCACGAAACTCACGCAGTTGATTGAATTCCAGTCCCAGGCCCCGACGCTGCAACTGACGCACGCCCAGCTGGCTCAGCCAGTTTTCAACCGCCAGAAGCTGTCCACCGTAAACGCGGGTAAAATCGGGGTAGACGCGGGTTGTATCGGGCAACGGCAAGTATCGTCTGGTCGACCATAAACGCAGCGGGCTATGCAGCTCTATCTCGCACTGTTCAAACGTAAAATTGCCACGGCTCAGAGGGCGTAGCCGATAACCGATCTGGGCAGTGCCCTTTGCGGGCAGCATGATTGATTGCGGCAGCTGTCCGGATTCCAGGCCGTGCGGCAGGTGGTCAAATACGCGGGCTCGGGTGGCCGCTGTTCCGTCGTATTGCAGGTCCAGTTGTATGTCATGCCAGCGGTCAAGTGTCATGCTGCCCGGCAAATGGCGTTGCAGCCGGGGTGAGGGCAGGAGGCCCGCGCGACAGCCGTCCAGAATGCTTACCCCGGCAAGCGTCAGCAATCCGGCCCAATAGAAAGCGTTCAGGTGCGCGGAATACTCAATGCCCAGTGCATTGAGCGTACCCGACAGTATGGCCACGCCAGCAAATCCGCCAACCCAGCGCAGCAGCAATGTCGAAGGCTTCATGACCTGCTTCATAGGCGAGGGGCCGGCACCTGATCGAGTAACTGGCTGAGTACCTGGTCCACCGAAAGACCTTCGATATCCAGCTCCGGGGATAACCTCACTCGATGCCGCAATACGGCCAGCGCGCAGCCTTTGACATCATCCGGGATGACGAACTCGCCGCCCCGCAGTAATGCGCGAGCCCGACCGCCGCGGATCAGGGCAATGGACGCGCGAGGGCCTGCACCCAATGTCAGGCCGGGCCAACTGCGAGTACTGCGCGCCAGACGAACCGCATAGTTCAGCACTTGCTCATCGACAGGCAACTCGCTGGCAATGCGTTGCAGGGCCTGCACTTCGCGCGCCTGCATGATCACCCTGAGCGGCCGCACGTCGAGCATGTCGGCGCGCGTCGAACGGGTGACCTGGCGAACCATGCTCAGTTCATCATCGAGCAATGGATAGTCCATGCGCAGCTTGAGCATGAAGCGGTCCAGTTCTGCTTCAGGCAGTGGATAGGTGCCTTCCTGCTCAATCGGGTTCTGGGTGGCCAACACCATGAACGGCTGGGCAATGGGCAATGCTCGACCTTCCAGCGTGACTTGCCGTTCCTGCATGGCCTCGAGGAGCGCTGCCTGAGTTTTGGCCGGAGCCCGGTTGATTTCGTCCGCCAGCAACAGGTTGGTGAAAATCGGCCCCTTGCGCAGCTTGAACTGTTCAGTCTGCAGGTCGTAGACGGCGTGACCGGTGACGTCGCTAGGCATCAGATCAGGCGTGAATTGTATGCGGGCGAACTCGCAACCCAGGCAACTGGCGAGGGCGCGCACCAACAGGGTTTTGCCTAGCCCTGGCACCCCCTCTAGCAGAACGTGACCGCCGCCTATCAGCGCAGTCAGCACATCGTCGACGACGGCATTCTGGCCGATCAATGCCTTTTGCAGTTCGGCACGCAGCGCCTGGGCCAGTTGGCTGGCGCGTTGTCGCTGCTGTGCTTGGGTGCTCGCAGCGGTTTCCGGCGTTGTCGCCGCCGCTGGCTGGGCAGACGGTTCGATACTGCCTGAGGGGTCGGGCGATTGATCGCTCATAACGCATTCCTGAGAGTTTGCAGGTGGGCCACCTGACGGGTGAATTCGCTGTGTGAGAGGCGCTGCTGCGGTCTCGGGCGTAGTGCGTCGCTGATGGCGCTGGTGGGTTGTCGCGTCAGGCGTGACAGGACTTGCCATTGATCGGCGACGCTCAACAGCTCAAAGCCCGGATGGAGCAGTCGCGCGCGCCGCAGGACATCCTGTTGCAGGCTCTTGAGCAGCGTCTGCTGGCCGCCGTGCCTGCGTAGAAACTCGGCGCTGGCGCTCAAATGCTCGGTCAACTGACGCCTGGCGCGGGTGGCGGGTAATTGCACAGCGCCTTCGCGGACACCCAGATGCCAAAGGCCCAGGCCAAGCAGCAGGCCCAATGCGGCCAGTGCCAATGAAAAGTGGCGCAGCAGCAGACTCAGCAGGTTGTCGTGCCCGGTTTGCAGCACTAGCGTCACGTCGCTGTCCTGAGTCAGGTACCACAGCAGCCAGGCATTGTCGTATTGGTCGATGGCGCTGGTTTTCCACAGGTCGGCGTCGGTCAGTACAGTGATCAGTCCTGCGCCCTCGCTGATCTGCAGCATGTGGGTGGCGTTGGCGCTATTGGCCCAGGCATGCGCGAGGTCTTCAGGGTCTTCCAGGTGAAAGGCAGGATCGAAACTCATGTAGGCCGGCGCCTCTTCATTTTCGAGATACAGACGAGTCAGTTCCGGCCATTTGACCTTCCGGGTCGCGGGTGGCGGCATCATCAACGGTATTGGCAGCGCTGGGCGGGCATCGCTTTGCTGCGGGTCCAGGGTGTCGAGGTCTTTGCTCAGGTACTGACGAACCTTGATCATGTCGAGCAACAGATCGTCGCTGCGACCTTTCTGGTCATCCCACAGCTGTTCGGCCACGAACAGCAGGTGGCCGCCCGAACGTGACCAGTCCAGCAAGCGCTCCGCCTGTATGGGCGTCATGTTGCTGCGGTCATCGAGCAGCAGCAGTGTTTGCGATCGAAGGTGCACGTCCGGGAGATTGGCCAGGGTGTCGGTGATCTGTACCGGAGTCGCACGGTGACGCAGAAAATGGGTAGCTGCCAGATAAGGGTTCGCCTTGGCTTCTGGAGAGGGGCCGTGATCAACAGTTTCCTCATAGCGTTCCAGGTGACTGCCGACATAAAGGCCGATGAGCATTAGCGGTAGCAAAATGGACAGCCCGATCAGAAACCGTTTGCGCAGGCTCATGGCTGCACGCGCGCGTTGAAGAGGTCACGCCAGCCGCTGCAGAGTTCCTGCTGCACATGAGCGGGAGGCAGTCGATGGCCATAGGCAAGATTCTGCCAGTGGGTCATCAGGCTGTGGCTGAATGCGCTCAACTGCGGTTTGTTGAGTTGGTCGATACGCGCCAGCACCTGTCCTTCGGTGTCGGCATTTTTCAGCGGCAGTCGATAGTCCGTCAGCAGTCTGCTGAGCAGGGCGCGGTACAAAAGGCTCAGCGCCTCACGGGGTGCCGGTGACCAGAGAGCTTCGGCACTGGCTGCGACGTCATTCGGAAGGCTGTTTTCACTGACTTGCAGGCCGAAGAGTTGCTGTGGTGTTTCGCGTTTATGCACGGGTTTGCGGGCGTCACGGCTGACAAACGTTTTCAACCACAGACGGTAACGCCAGATCAACAGGCCCACCAGCAGCAGGGCGGCTGTCCAGATCAGCAACTCGAACAGGCTGGCCAGCGCGCCTGCGAACTTCATCAGGCCGTTGAGCCAACTGATCAGACCGCTTTCGCTGGCTTTTTTGGCGGTCTTCTCGAGCCCTTTTTCAGACTCCGGGAATCGCCAGCCGGAAACGGTCGTAGGGTTCTTGAACGGTGGCTGCTGTAACAGCGTGGTGATTTCGCTTCTGGCCGCTTCGCTGGTCAACGCCTGGTGGGTAAGGCGCGGGGTGTCGGGTGGCGGCAGTGTTTCGGTGGTTTCGGGCTCTGCCATGTCGGGGCGTGGGCAACTGTAGCTTTGTGGTTCAGCCCATGCTGGCCCTGGCGCAGTCGAGAACGTCAGGCCCATGGCTGTGATTATCAGCAGGGCATAAGCGCTGCCCGACAAACGTTGACGCAGCCGCCTGAACGTCAGTTCGATGTCCCAGGCTTCAAGCACGGTTCGCCGGTTGAGGTAGAGGGTAAATCCGCAGGCAACGTAGACAGGGCCCCAGATGATCAGTGCCAGCGCGTAAAACAGGTTGGTCAGGTGTTCAAGCCAGTTCAAGTCGGCGTGGGTGTCGAGCAGGCTCATCCACTGCCAATCGACTTCGACCTGTTGCGGTATGAAGGCATAGAACAGGATGATCAGGCCGATCCATAACGAGCACTCCAGATGAGCTCCTGCGATGGTAAGCAACCGTGCGGCCCAGCTGTCTTTCAAATCGAGCAGGTTGATACGCAGCGCACGTTCTGTGCCGGAGAGGTTTTCCAGTTGCTGAACCGGCAGGTGAAAGCTGCGACTCAGGCTCAGGCGCCGCCAGAGCAGGCTGGGCAGTAACTGATTCCTGAGAGTTGCTGGCCAGGCCTTCAGCGCTTGCTTCAAGGTCGGTGCTGAGCCGAACAATGCCCGGGAAAGAATCAGTAGAGGCAGGCGTTCATAGGCTGGCTTGAGCCACCAGAACAGAAAGATCGCCAGAGAAGGATAATCCCAGAGCATCACAGAGAGCAGCGTGAACAGGGGCAGCGTGACGATGGCCCAGCTGGTCATCAATAAAAACCGGTGTTCACGCGCCAGCAGAATGCCCAGATCAATAGCTTCCCAGGCTGGACGTGGGCGGATTGCAACGCTCGATTCAGTCAGGCGCATGTGGAGTCCGCCCGGCCAGTGTCAGGTACAAGGCCACCAGCAGCCAGAGGGTTGCGCCCACCAGATACTTGATCAGCGGCGAGGGCCAGGTCATCGATGACCAGTAAGCTTCAATGAATGCCGCAATCAGCAGCAACAGCATCACTCCGCCGATCAGTCGCACGCTGCTTTGTGCCGCTATGCGTAACGCCTCGCTGCGTGTCAGGCGTCGGGGCGCCAGCAACGCCCAGCCCAGCTTCAAGCCAGCAGCGCCGGCGAGCGCGATGGCAGTCAATTCGAATGCACCGTGGCCGATGACAAACGACCAGAACGTCTGTCCGGAGCCGATGTCGGTCAGATGGCCAGCAACGGCGCCGATCATCAGGCCGTTGAACAACAGAAAGAACAGGCTCCCCACGCCAAACAGCAACCCGCTGGCATAGGTCTGAAAGGCGATGCCGATGTTATTCATTATGTAGTAACCGAACATCATCCAGTCATCGTCGGATGCACGCTCCAGCGCCTGACCAATGCGGCTCGCCGCCGGGTCGTACTGGCTCTGGATATCGCTGAGCTGTGCCGGGCTGACGATGCTGTAGATCAAATCTGGGAAGCCGTAAACAAGAAGCCCCATGCCTGCCAGGCTGCCAAAAAACAATAGACTGGCGACGAGTACGAAACGCCACTCGGCACGCACTTGTCGAGGAAAGCCAGCAAGGATAAAGCTCAAGAAGCGTGCACCAATGGCGCTGCGATGGCGATAAAGCTGCTGATGGCCGCGCATCGCGAGTTGGTGCAGCTCATCAATGAGGTGGCTGCTGTAGCCTCGCTCCTGAGCCAGCGCCAGTTGATGGCAAAGACGGCGATAGTCGCCTGGGAAGTTGTCTTGGGTAGCGGGGTCGTTCTTGCCACGCTCCAGGGCATCCAGACATTCACGCAAGCGCTGCCACTGCGACTGATGCCGGTTTTCAAACTGGCTCTGCTTCATGACTGCCCCAGCAGGCTGCGGGCCATGCCGTTGACGTGTGCGATCGCCGTGTTGGCAGGTATGCGCAGGGGCTCGGCGAGGATCACGGCCAACTCCTGGGTACGTGCTTCTGACAGTTCAACCTGACGTTCGGCAAGGCTCAGCAGCGCACGTTGTTCTTCGATCTGCAGCGCGACCGGTATCACTACAGGTGCGGCCGTTGGCAGGTTCGGGCGCTGAACGGGAAGGTCGGTATGGATCACCAGTGTACCGGCGGCCAGATCCCCCAGACGTTTGAATGCTGGATGGTTCAGGCAAGTGACGGCTCCGACGCCGTAGCCCAGCGGCAACATGTCGATGAAGCGCAGCAGATTGCGAATCAGTGAGGAAGCCCAGCCGATCGGCGTGCCGTCATCATGAACGACACGCAAGCCCATGGCGCGTTTGCCCGGCGTGCGTCCCTGGTTCAGTACCTCGAACAACACCATGTACCACCAGTTCACCACGAACATCGTGATAGCGCCCAGTCCGATACCGAAAGAGCCAAACAGCTGGAACAGCAGCAACAGCGCCCCGATCAACGCGATGCGGATGCCCAGGTCAATACCGAAAGCCAGGGCACGACAAACCAGGCCGGCAGGGCGAAGGATCATATCGATGCCTTCCGGGGTTTCGATGGCCATGCGGGTATCCAGCGTCGATGGCTGCGCTGCGTTCCCTGGTGAGGCGGGAGGGGATAGCATTATCGGAAGGCGATACCTGAAGACGAAAACTGATGCTAGCTACCACGGCCGTGCTAAGCAACCGACCATTGAAAGCAGCGGCTGTAAGAAAACGTTTCACAGAGCAGCGGACATCGCCTGATTAGCTAATTACGGGTTGCAGGCCCTACACTTCCAGGGTCTTTTGTTCAGGATCAGCCCGTGACCTCCAGCATCTTCTGGTACGACTACGAAACCACCGGTATCAACCCGCGCAATGATCGCGCCTTGCAGATGGCGGGCATTCGTACCGATGCCGACCTCAACGAAATTGCGCCTCCCGTCAATCTCTACTGCCAACCCAGTGATGACATCCTGCCTCATCCTGCCGCATGTGTGATCACCGGGATAACACCTGCGCGATTGGCCGAAAAGGGCCTGTGTGAAGCGGATTTCATGACGCGTGTGCACGCTGAACTCTCTGCGCCAGGGACTTGCGGCGCAGGCTACAACACGCTGCGCTTCGATGATGAGGTGACTCGTTACAGCTTGTATCGCAACTTTTTCGATCCGTATGCCCGGGAGTGGCAGGGCGGTAACAGCCGCTGGGATTTGATTGATGTCGTGCGTGCCGCTTATGCCCTGCGCCCTGACGGCATCGTCTGGCCGCAGGAAAATGGAAAGGTCACGCTCAAGCTGGAGCGTCTGACAGCCGCCAATGGTATTGATCACGGTCAGGCTCACGACGCGTTGTCTGACGTGCGTGCAACGATTGCGCTCGCGCGCTTGATCCGGGAAAAACAACCGCGTCTTTTCGCTTGGCTTTTTGCACTGCGCAGTAAACAAAAGGTTCAGGAACAGATTCAGCTGATGCAGCCACTGGTGCATATTTCGGGGCGCTTCTCCGCTGCCCGTAATTATCTTGGCGTGGTGTTGCCCCTGGCGTGGCACCCGAATAACCGTAATGCGCTGATCGTGTGCGACTTACATCAGGACCCGACGCCCTTATTGGAGCAGGATGCTGAAACACTAAAGCACCGTTTATATACCCGTCACGAGGCGCTGGGCGAAGGCGAGCTGCCGGTGCCGCTCAAACTATTGCATATAAATCGATGCCCTGTGATTGCACCCTTGAGCGTGTTGCGCGAGCAGGATCAAGAGCGCTTGCAGCTTGACATGGCCTGCTATCAGTCACGGGCGGTGCAATTGAGCGAAAGCCAGAAAGTTTGGGAGGACAAAGTCCGCGCCCTTTACGGCAAGGAGGATTTCATTGCAAGTGAAGACCCCGAGCAGCAATTGTATGATGGCTTTATTGGTGATCGGGACCGTCGCCTGTGTGAGCAAGTACGCAATGCAGAGCCCGAACAACTGGCACGTGACGCCTGGCCTTTTGACGACGCGCGATTGCCTGAGTTGTTATTTCGCTATCGGGCCAGAAACTTCCCCGACACCTTGAATGAAGAAGAGCAACAGCGCTGGCGTCATTTCTGTCAGACACGGCTGTGTCAGCCGGAATGGGGTGCGCCCAACACGCTGCAAGACTACGCGAGCGCACAGGCTGAGTTGTCGCTTAGTGCCACGCCAGAGCAGCTGGCGGTGTTGCGGCAGTGGCAGGATCATGTTGATCAACTGCGCGCACGGCTGTCGATCTGAGGCGTTGCTGAACAAATCCTGAACAATAAAAAACGCCAGCAAGCTGGCGTTTTCACGTCGGGTTAAATGACGCGGTGAAGCTTAGCCCAGCAGAGTGGCCCAGCTTTCAACCTCGTCACCGCCCCACTTGAGTTTCCACTCTTTCAGCGTCTTGTGGTTGCCACCTTTGGTTTCGATGACTTCGCCGTTATGCGGGTTCTTGTATTGCTTGACCTTGCGAGCGCGCTTGGTGCCGGTGGTTTTCACAGCGCCGCCACGCGGAGCCTTATTAACCTTGGAGTCCGGGTCCAGCAGAGCAATGATGTCACGCAGCGATTTTTGATATTCGCCCATCAGCGTACGCAGTTTGCCTTCGAATTCCAGCTCGGTTTGCAATTTGTCGTCTTGCGACAGATTCTTCAAACGGGCTTGCAGTTCTTTGATTGCTTCTTCTGTAGCACGGTATTCGTTGATCAGGGACATGAGGGTGACCTTATGTTGTGAAGGGTGGCAGGGAGACAGTGACGCAATAATAGTCAGAGGGCTTGATCAAGTAAACATTAAATAAAAGTTTTATTTGAATTATTTAGAAATATACGACTGTCCTACAGAATCCCAAACTAGAAGGCGGTGACGTTCATTACTAACGCGCGCCGCTATAAAGCGCCGTTTAACTACGGCGCTTGTTTAGCAATTCGGCATGATAGCGCGGTAATGGCGCGGTGCAGACTTTCAGGTCTGTTTTGCCTCGCGCCCCCGTCTGAATTCAGGCCACACAGATACTGCAGTTTTGGCGCACAGTCGCTAGAATGGCGCCTTTGCGAAGTTCTGGAGTTTCCCTAATGCGCACTTTTCGTCTGGTCATTGCCTGCCCGGACCGTGTCGGCATCGTTGCCAAAGTCAGTAACTTTCTGGCCACTCATAACGGCTGGATCACCGAAGCGAGCCATCATTCGGATAACCTCAGCGGCTGGTTTTTCATGCGCCACGAGATTCGTGCCGATACGCTGCCGTTTGATCTCGAGGGTTTCCGTGAGGCCTTCACGCCTATCGCCGAAGAGTTTTCGATGGACTGGCGCATCACGGACTCGGGCCAGAAGAAACGCGTGGTGCTCATGGCCAGCCGTGAATCTCACTGTCTGGCGGACCTGTTGCATCGTTGGCACAGTGATGAGCTTGATTGCGACATCGCGTGCGTGATTTCAAACCACCAGGACCTGCGCAGCATGGTCGAGTGGCATGATATTCCGTACTACCATGTGCCGGTTGATCCGACGGACAAAGAGCCTGCTTTTGCCGAAGTATCACGTCTGGTCGGCCATCATCAGGCCGATGTCGTGGTCCTGGCGCGTTACATGCAAATTCTGCCGCCACAGTTGTGCCGGGAGTACGCTCATCAGGTAATCAACATCCATCACAGCTTCCTGCCGTCTTTCGTCGGAGCCAAGCCTTACCACCAGGCGTCGCTGCGCGGCGTGAAGCTGATTGGTGCAACCTGTCATTACGTGACTGAAGAGTTGGACGCCGGGCCGATCATCGAGCAGGACGTGGTACGCGTCAGTCACCGGGACAGCATTGAAAACATGGTGCGCTTTGGCCGTGACGTCGAGAAAATGGTCCTCGCGCGTGGCTTGCGCGCGCATCTCGAAGACCGCGTACTTGTGCATGACAACAAGACCGTCGTATTTGACTGATCGGTTGCGGCAGGGGCGCTCTGCTGGCGCTCCTGTCATCTTCCATTGGCTGCACGACCTTTCAGGCGGACAATTCAATGACCGACCCTCTCGATAAAGCGACTTCAAGCGCGCCCGGCACTCTGGGAGAGGGCTGCCTAAGCCGTTATGACCCCGACGAGCTCACTCCAGAAAACGGTACTGATTTCGAGGGCGCGGGCGAGCTGTGGCGCCAGCTTCATCCGCGTGCCGACGAGCAGGTCACTGAAGACGACGCTGACACCTGAGCATTGAGCCAGGCGATTTTGGTCATAGGCTGGCGGCCATCTTCCAACAAGCGTTTCAGAACGTCGAGCCAATAGCGACGTGAGCTCTCGTGCAGCATGTCCACCGGGTGGAGGCCCAGACGTATGACTGGCGCTTGACGCAGGCGGATTTCAGTCCATTCGCTGTAGATTCTTGAAGCGGCGCGTCGCCACGCGGTTCCAGCACTCCAGACCAGTCCCGGTGCCTGGATCTCTTTGAAGTCCGGTAGCCAGAACAGGTGCCGTGCGTCACTCGTATAGTTCAACGGCAACTGACGCAGCGCGGCTTTCGTGCCCTGGCTCATCAGCCAGGCGGGCGCCACGAAGCCGTAAAGTGGCCAGTCGTTGCGCTTGAAGACTTCGATTCCGGCCTCCAGGCGTGTCAGCGCCTGCTGCTGATCCAGACTGTAGAATTCGCCTTCCCATGTGTAGATACGCCGCATGAACCAGTCATGCAACGTGCGAGGGGTTGGCCCGTCGTCGCAATGGTAGTAACCGTGTAACGCCAACTCGTCCCCGCGCACCAGACGGTCATGCAGCCGCTGCTGAAACCATCTGGCCTCACTCAAGGGGTTGCGTCGGTGGAAGTCGGTGACCACCAGCCAGGTGATGTTTACACCTGTCAGCTCATCGACAGCTGTTACAAAAGGCGCGTAATGCTCCCAACTGCACGGTGCGACGTCGTGCAATACCAGCAACACGCTTTTCTCAGCCATGCGCCAGCCTCGTTTGGCGCATGCCAAGTACGGCTTGGTACTGTTCGATCAAGCCTGCTACCACCACGTCCCAGCTGTAATGATTTTCTACGTGCCGCCTGGCTAGCCGGCCTTTCTCGCGCACATCGTGGCTAAACAGTTCGATAACGGCGGCGGCCATGCACGCGGGACTGTTTGCTTCGCACAGCACACCGCAGTGGGCAGGCACGATCTCAGTGAATGCCCCGGCAGCCACTGCTACCACCGGGATACCACTGGCCATGGCCTCCAGTATCACCAGACCGAACGTCTCCTGATCACCTGCGTGTATAAGTGCGTCAGCGCTGGCCAGCAGGCGCGCCAGTTGAGTTGCTTTGCAGAAACGGTTGATGACCGTGACGTTGTCAGGGGCTTGCGCAGGCATGTGCGAGCCGACCAGCAACAGGTGATAGCGCGTCCCGAGGTTTTTCATGCAGTCGAGCAGTACCGGCAGGTTTTTCTCTTTCGAACCGCGCCCGGCGAAGATCAGCAGTCGGGTGTCGTCAGTCAGGCCTAATTCCGCCTTGAGGTGGGCGTCTCTGTGGAGGGGATTGAACGCCTCCAGGTCCACGCCCAATGGCTGGACATACACATTCTCGACGCCCAGCCCGATCAGTTTGTCCGCCATGATCTGGCTGGGTGCCAATACCCGGTCGAAGTTGCCGTAAAGTTTGCTGATGTAAGCTTCGACGTTGGTGCTCATCCAGTGGCCCATGCGATTACGCACCAGCAGTGGAAGGTCGGAGTGGTAAAAACCGATCACCGGTATATCCAGTTGGCGACGTGCGTCGAGTGCCGCCCACGCTGTCAGGTAGGGGTCGCCCGCTTCGATAAGGTCTGGTTGCAGCGTTTGTAGCGCCGTGCGCCAGGGCGCCACCCGCACTGGGAAACGGTAGCCATTGCCAAACGGTACGGCGGGTGACGGCACCTTGTAGATCCCGTCGAGGTGTGTGGCGTGTGCGCCGGGGATCAACAGGCTGTGGCGAACGTCTGGCTGACGTGCCAGCCGTTGGTGTTTGGCATCAAGGTAGGTGCGCACGCCACCGCTGGCTGGCGCATAGAACATCGTCATGTCCGCAATGTGCACGGCAACACTCCTCGGAACGGGGCTCGTCCTGTTCTTGACCTTTCTTCAGAATAGTTGTTAGAGCGTCTGTTCGCCGTCTGACGCAGGGTGGTGCGACAGGCTGGACAGGTCGATACTGCAATCACTGCGCGACCGGTCTGCGCGTCTCACGTTTGAAGAGGGTTACCCATGCACGATTCTCAGGAAATGATTTTAGGTGCCGACCCTGCGGGGCTACCCATTTCCCAGGATTTGCGACTGGCCAACCGCCACGGTTTGATCGCGGGCGCCACCGGCACCGGCAAGACGGTGACTCTGCAGCGTCTGGCGGAGGCATTCAGTGATGCAGGTGTCGCGGTTTTTGCAGCAGATATCAAAGGTGACCTTTGTGGTCTGGGGGCGGCAGGTAACCCGCAAGGCAAGATCGCTGAACGAATTGCCGGCATGCCCTGGCTTGACCATCGGCCTCGGGAGTATCCGGTGACCTTGTGGGATATCGAAGGCAAGTCCGGTCATCCGCTGCGTACCACCTTGAGTGAAATGGGCCCCTTGTTGCTGGGTAACTTGCTGGAGCTGACCGACAGCCAGCAAGCTGCGCTGTACGCGGCGTTCAAGGTGGCTGATCGTGAAGGGCTGTTGCTGCTCGATATCAAGGACCTCAAGGCTCTGCTCAATCACTTGCGTGAGCACCCTCAGTTGCTGGGCGAAGACAGCGCATTGATGACAACAGGCTCCAGCCAGGCATTGCAGCGTCGTCTTGCCGTGCTTGAGCAGCAGGGGGCCGAAGCGCTGTTCGGTGAGCCTGCGCTGCAACTCGAAGACATCCTGCAGCCTGCCGGTGATGGACGAGGGCCTATCCATCTGCTGGACGCCAGCAGGTTGGTGCACGAAGCACCGAAGGTGTATGCGACGTTTCTGTTGTGGCTGCTGGCCGAGCTATTCGAGCAATTGCCCGAGCGCGGCGATGCTGACAAACCGCTGCTGGCGCTGTTTTTTGACGAGGCGCATTTGCTGTTTGCCGACACACCCAAGGCCTTGCAGGAGCGGCTTGAACAAGTCGTGCGTCTGATCCGTTCCAAAGGCGTGGGGGTGTATTTTGTGACGCAGTCTCCTGGCGACTTGCCCGATGATGTGCTCGCTCAGCTCGGTTTGCGCATCCAGCACGGCCTGCGTGCCTTCACTGCCAAGGAGCAGAAATCGCTGCGTGCCGTAGCTGATGGCTTTCGACCAAACCCTGCGTTCGATGCGCTCGGTGTGCTGACCGAGCTGGGTATTGGCGAGGCGCTGGTGGGCACCTTGCAGGACAAGGGCACGCCCGCCATGGTGCAGCGCGTACTGATCGCGCCGCCGAATCACGTATCGGGCCGCTGACCGAAGCCGAACGCGCCGTCCTGATCGCCCAGTCGCCGCTTGGCAGGCGCTATGAGAAGCCCACTGATCGTGAGTCAGCCTACGAGATGCTGGCAGCCCGCAAGGTGGCTGAACCGCAGCCGGCGGAAAAGACGGACATGCCTGCTGACAAGCAAGATGAGAGTTTCAGCGACAAGGCGGGCGCGTTTCTGGGCGGTCTGGCGGGGCAGGCGATGAAGAACGCTATGCGTCAGGCGGCCAGTCAACTGGGGCGGGAGTTAGTGCGGGGTTTGATGGGGTCGCTGCTGGGGACGAAGAAGCGCAAGTGATCGGGTCAGACGGTGCGAAGGTCGCACCGTCTGACATGCTTCAGATCAGGACAGCGCCTTGGATGCCAGCCAGAACAGAGCCGCAGACAAGGCAACGGTCGCAGGCAAGGTCAACACCCAGGCAAGCAGAATGGTGCGAACGGTCCCGCCTTGCAGGCCGCTCTTGTTGGCGACCATGGTGCCAGCAACGCCCGACGACAGAATATGCGTGGTGGAAACCGGCAGGCTGAACACGTTGGCCAGACCAATGGCACAGGCCGTAGTGATTTGCGCCGACATGCCTTGAGCGTAGGTCATGCCCTGTTTGCCGATTTTCTCGCCAATGGTCAGAACCACTCGCTTCCAGCCGACCATGGTGCCGATGCCCAGCGCCAGCGCAACCGCCAGAATTACCCAGAACGGCGCATATTCAGTCGTACCGGTCAGGTCCTTGCGCAACTTCTCAAGGTCGGACTTTTCACGCGCCGCCAGATTCGGCAGCTTGCCGACCTTGCGTGCGGTGTCATCCAGGCAGAGCAGGTAGCGACGCACTTCGATACGGGTTTCAGATGTCAGCGAGTGGTAGTCGGAAACACCTTTCAACCGGTCGAGCAGAGCGTCGATGGTTGGTTCGGTCTGCTCCGGGTTACACGCCGAGCTGGACGGCAGATCGCCTTTTTCTGCCTTGCCCATCGCCAGGTACTCGCCCAGCGTGCTGCTGTTGCGCTGGTAGAACTGGCTCAGGTGCAGGGTGGCGTCGCGGGTACGTTCAATCTGGTACGTGGTGCTGTTGAGGTCCAGTACAAATTGGCTTGGCACGATGCCTATCAACACCAGCATGATCAGGCCGATACCTTTCTGGCCGTCGTTTGAACCGTGCACAAAGCTGACCGCCATCGCGGAGATGACCAGCACCAGACGGTTCCAGAACGGCGGATGCTTCTTGTCATCGAGTTTGCGGCGTTGCTCAGGTGTCTTGTGCATCTTCGACAGCGGACGCCACCATTTCAGCCCGATGAGCACAAGCCCCGCCACCACAAAGCCCGCCAGCGGCGAGAACACCAGCGATGCACCGATATCAATGGCTTTCTGCCAATTGACGCCGTCTGCCAGCGGGATGTCGTTGATCAGGGCGTTGGCCAGGCCAACCCCCAGGATCGAACCGATCAGGGTGTGGGAGCTGGACGCCGGAATACCGAAATACCAGGTGCCCAGATTCCAGGTGATGGCCGCGGCCAGCAGCGAGAACACCATGGCCAGCCCGTGGCCTGTATTCACGTTGATCAGCAGTTCTACCGGCAACAGGTGGACGATGGCGTATGCAACGCCGACGCCGCCCAGCAGAACGCCGAGAAAGTTGAACACACCGGAAAAGAATACGGCCAAGTGAGGCGGCATGGCTTTGGTGTAAATGACAGTCGCCACCGCGTTGGCAGTGTCATGAAAGCCATTGATGAACTCGAAGGTGAGGACGAAGGCCAGGGCGAGCAACAGGCTCACAAGCACCCAAGCATCTAGCCCGCTGAATAATTCGATCATGTAGATTTTCTGACCCGGTCTGAAGGGGGCGCGATTATGACAGAAAAAATACCGAACGATGCGATGGCCTCGGACCTGTGTCGCCTGAAACCAAAAAAAAGACGCATGAGCGCCGCGTCTCTGATGAAAGGACGAGCAGCTTCATATCAATTCTGGTTGGCGAGACACACCCTGATGGGGGCTGGAACCGTTCAAACCCTGATGGTTACGGCTCTTCTTTCAAGTCCTGTTCCATTTTCTGCAATTCCTGTTTGAAAGCCTGATCCAGGATGCTTGCTCTCTTGCGCCAAGGCTTTCGCTCCGGTTCCGGTTGTGCGGCGTAAGTGGTTATTTCCCCGCCGTAGACATCCTTGAAACGTTGCTCCTGGCGCTCAAGTTCCGCGCGCAGTTCATCTTTAGTCACTGTATTACCTTATCAAGTCGATTGAAGTCTGGTGATCACGCGAGGTGCTGCAACGCTGTTCACTTCCGTGGGGTGCAGGACAGCGCAATGCGTGAAGCATGCAATCCAGGCAGTCCGGAAGATGTTTGAACAGCGTGTCGCCGCTCGCGGCTACGGGCACCAGTAAACAACTGTCGTAGCGACATTCGATTATGGGTACAAGCAAAACGGTCTGCATTGACATTCGTGGGCAGCGGGTGCGTCGAACACAGTGTGTTCATGCGTCGATTAAAAATGCTACCGCGAATCGTGAGCAGTGCGCTGACAATAAAGCACTGTCCAGTCAATGGACGGATACTATCTCCAAGAAGTTCAATGCCGTCAACTACGGCGACTGCATTTGAAACGAGCCGGCAGGTGTAAGAATATTCCGAATTACCGGTCGGCCACATATATGACGAAACTTTCATCCGCGAGTGTCTGAAACCCAGGCAAGCAATTGATACTCATGCCGGATCCTGACAATTTCACAAAAAAGAAGCAGGTCGGGCGAAGGAGGGAGTGACGTGTTGCGCAGATGGCCTTTTTATCAAGCTCGAATACGATGCGGGCTGTAATAAAAACGGCCTCGCTTCGTGGGCAAGGCCGCTGCCTTTGGACTTCTCAGTGGGTACCTGACCAGTAATTTCCAAGAAGTCACTTCATGGCAGTGGTAAAGGTATAAGTATATTTATGGCGGGTCAATTGCGATTATCGGCCATTGGTTCGATAATCGCACAAGCCGAGGTTGGCGGATGCGTTGCATCGGTCTGAAACCTGCGGCACACAGGGCCTGGAAGGGTGTTACTGAGGGTGCGGTAATGAACGATGAATTGCGTAATTCTTTTGCGTCGCTGGCTCCACCTATTGTGGCATCGCCTGCCAAACGCATTCAGGCGCTGACCGGCGATCCGGATTTCATGACGTCGCTGGCGCGTGGACTGGCCGTGGTTCATGCGTTTCAGGAGCGCAAGCGCCATCTGACCATCGCGCAGATCAGCCACCGAACCGAGATACCTCGCGCCGCGGTACGCCGCTGCCTGCACACTCTGATCAAGCTGGGCTACGCCACCACCGATGGCCGCACCTATTCGCTGTTGCCCAAGGTGCTTACCCTGGGGCACGCCTACCTGTCTTCGACACCTTTGGCGATTTCGTCGCAGCCTTATCTGGACCGCATGAGTGACCAGTTGCATGAGGCGTGCAACATGGCGACGCTTGAAGGCGATGACATTCTTTACATCGCCCGTTCAGCAACGACGCAGCGGCTTATTTCTGTCGACCTGTCCGTGGGTGGGCGTTTACCTGCTTATTGCACGTCGATGGGGCGCATATTGCTGGCAGCGCTGGATGACGTGTCGTTACAGGAGTACCTTGACCATGTCGACCTTCAGCCCAAGACCAGTCGTACCATTCGCACGCCTGAGGCGCTACTCGAGTGCCTGCAGCAGGTTCGTCAGCAAGGCTGGTGTATTGTCGATCAAGAGTTGGAGCAGGGTCTTCGTTCCATCGCCGTGCCGGTCTATGACGCATCGGGTCAGGTACTTGCTGCGCTCAATGTCAGCACCAGCGCCGGGCGGGTGGCACGCAGCGAACTGGAGCAGCGTTTTTTACCAATCATGCTGGATGCCAGTCGCGACCTGAGTACGCAGTTGTTTACCTGACTTTTGACCAGGCTCACACCACTGATACGGTAAGTGAATTTGTTCGATTAACGAACAGTTAATCGATTATCGGATTGTTTGCCGCAGTTCTCAGGCATAACCTCATTTTCATTCCGGCGCAGAGTTTCGCGCTGATCAATGAAACGTGATGTTGGGTTCGGAGCACCTCATGGCAGAAATTCTTTCTCTACGCGATGCAGTGAAGCAACTGGTCAACGATGGCGACACCGTTGCGCTGGAAGGCTTTACGCACCTTATTCCCACGGCGGCGGGTCATGAAATCATTCGTCAGGGCAAGAAAGACCTGACGCTGGTACGCATGACCCCAGACCTGATCTACGACCAACTGATCGGTGCTGGCTGTGCGAAGCGTCTGATTTTCTCGTGGGGTGGTAATCCGGGCGTTGGCTCGCTACACCGTCTGCGTGATGCCGTCGAAAAGCAATGGCCGCGGCCGATGGAAATCGAAGAACACAGCCATGCCGACCTGGCGAACGCCTACGTAGCCGGTGCATCTGGCCTGCCATTCGCGGTGCTGCGCGCTTATGCGGGCTCTGACTTACCCAAGGTCAACCCGTTGATCAAGACCGTAACCTGCCCGTTCACGGGCGAAGTGCTGGCTGCTGTGCCTTCGGTGCGTCCTGACGTAACCGTTATTCACGCACAGAAGGCCGACCGCAAGGGTAACGTGCTGCTCTGGGGCATTCTCGGGGCGCAGAAAGAAGCTGCTCTGGCTGCCAAGCGTTGCATCGTCACGGTCGAAGAAATTGTCGATGACCTCAAGGCTCCCATGAACTCCTGCGTGCTGCCCACTTGGGCATTAAGTGCGGTTTGCCTGGTGCCCGGCGGTGCTCACCCGTCGTACGCTCACGGTTACTACGAACGGGATAACCCGTTCTATCAGGCCTGGGACCCGATTGCCCGAGACCGTGAAACCTTCAAGGCGTGGATTGATGAATACATCCACGGCACTGCGGATTTCAGTGAATTCCAGAGCAAGCTGGCTCGCGCATCGGAGGCAAAATAATGTCGTACACCACCAGTGAAATGATGACGGTGGCCGCCGCTCGCCGCCTGCGCAACGGTTCGGTCTGCTTTGTCGGTATCGGTCTGCCTTCCAAGGCGGCGAATCTGGCGCGTCTCACGTCGTCGCCTGACGTCGTGCTGATCTACGAATCTGGCCCGATCGGTGCCAAGCCGACTGTACTGCCGCTCTCTATCGGTGATGGTGAGTTGGCCGAAACCGCTGATACCGTGGTCTCCACCAGCGAGATTTTCCGCTACTGGCTGCAAGGCGGTCGGGTCGATGTGGGCTTCCTCGGCGCGGCGCAAGTCGACCGCTTCGGCAACATCAATACCACCGTCGTAGGCGATTACCACAACCCGAAAGTGCGGTTGCCGGGTGCTGGCGGTGCGCCGGAGATCGCCGGGTCTGCCAAGTCGGTACTGATCATCCTCAAGCAGTCGGCACGCTCGTTCGTCAACAAGCTCGATTTCATTACTTCGGTAGGCCATGGTGAGGGCGGTGATTCACGCAAGCGTCTGGGTCTGCCCGGTGCTGGCCCCGTGGGGATCATCACCGACCTGTGCATCATGGAGCCGGAGGCGGGCACCCACGAGTTCGTGGTGACCACGCTGCACCCCGGCGTGACGCGCGAGCAGGTCGTTGCCGCCACGGGCTGGGACATTCGTTTTGCCGACAATGTGGTCTTTTCCGAAGAACCTACCGACGTCGAACTCACTGCGCTGCGTGATCTGGAAGCCCGGACCGCAGCCGCTCACGGCCAGGTTGCAGGAGAAGCATGATGCGTGATGTCTTTATCTGCGACGCGATTCGCACGCCGATCGGCCGTTTTGGCGGCGGCCTGTCCTCGGTACGTGCCGATGATCTGGCCGCTATACCAATCAAGGCGCTCATGGAGCGCAACCCATCGGTCAACTGGGAAGAGGTCGACGAGGTGTTCCTCGGTTGCGCCAATCAGGCGGGCGAGGACAACCGCAACGTGGCGCGTATGGCTGCGCTGCTGGCCGGCTTGCCGAAAAGTGTGCCGGGCGTGACTCTCAATCGTTTGTGCGCCTCCGGAATGGACGCCATCGGTACAGCGTTTCGTGCCATTGCGTCGGGTGAAATGGAGCTGGCGATTGCCGGTGGGGTCGAGTCCATGTCGCGTGCGCCGTTTGTGATGGGCAAGGCTGACGCCGCGTTTTCGCGCAACATGAAGCTGGAAGACACCACCATTGGCTGGCGCTTCGTCAACCCGGCCATGAAGGCCCTGTACGGTGTGGATTCCATGCCGGAAACCGGTGATAACGTCGCCGCAGACTTCAAGATTTCTCGAGCCGATCAGGACGCTTTCGCCCTGCGCAGCCAGCAGCGCACTGCCGTTGCACAGGCTGCGGGCTTTTTCGAGGAAGAGATCGTGCCCGTGCGCGTCGCACACAAGAAAGGCGAAACCATCGTCGACAAGGACGAGCATCCGCGTGGCGATACCAGCCTGGAAACCCTGAGCAAGCTCAAGCCGGTCAACGGCCCGGACCAGACAGTGACGGCAGGCAATGCCTCTGGCGTTAACGATGGTGCCGCCGCGTTGATTCTCGCCTCGGCCGAGGCCGTAAAAAAGCACGGCCTGACACCGCGCGCCCGTGTGCTCGGTATGGCCAGCGCCGCAGTTGCACCTCGGGTCATGGGCATCGGTCCTGTGCCTGCGGTGCGCAAACTGGTCGAGCGTCTGGGTATGGCTGTATCAGACTTTGATGTCATCGAACTGAATGAAGCATTTGCCAGTCAGGGCATTGCCGTACTGCGCGAGCTTGGACTGGCGGACGACGCACCGCAGGTCAACCCCAATGGCGGCGCGATCGCGCTGGGGCACCCGCTGGGCATGAGCGGCGCACGCCTGGTGCTGACCGCCTTGCATCATCTGGAAAAAACCGGCGGCCGCAAAGGACTGGCAACCATGTGCGTCGGCGTAGGGCAGGGCCTCGCACTGGCCATCGAGCGATAACCGTTCTGATATAGCCAACCGTTCAGCGACCCGGGTCACTGTTTGCCTCCACGAAAAGGCAGATCGGTGGTCCGGGTTGTTGTGCTCGGCGAGCTACGGTGTTACAGATTGTTTCTTACGATTCATGTCAGGGAAAAGTAATGACAACCACATCCAAAGCGCCGCATTACACCGGTGAAGAGCGCAGCAAAAGAATCTTCGCGATCGTCGGTGCGTCTTCCGGGAATCTTGTCGAATGGTTCGACTTTTATATTTATGCCTTCTGTGCGATCTATTTCGCGCCTGCCTTTTTTCCTTCCGATGATCCAACGGTGCAACTGCTCAATACGGCAGGCGTATTTGCCGCCGGCTTCCTGATGCGTCCTATTGGCGGTTGGTTGTTCGGTCGGGTAGCGGACAAGCATGGTCGCAAGAACTCGATGCTGATTTCGGTCACCATGATGTGTGCCGGCTCGCTGATTATCGCTTGCCTGCCGACCTACGCCTCGATTGGCGCCTGGGCTCCGGCACTGCTGTTGATGGCGCGCCTTCTGCAAGGCCTGTCGGTAGGCGGCGAGTACGGTACGACCGCAACCTACATGAGCGAAGTGGCGCTGCGTGGACAGCGCGGCTTCTACGCTTCTTTTCAGTATGTGACGCTGATCGGCGGCCAGTTGCTGGCGGTCCTGACGGTTGTCATCCTGCAGCAGTTTCTGACCACCGAAGAGCTGCGTGCCTACGGCTGGCGTATCCCGTTCGTGATCGGTGCCGCTGCAGCAGTGATCGCCTTGCTGCTGCGTCGTACGCTCAATGAAACCACCACCGCCGAAAGCCGTCAGGACAAGGATGCGGGCAGCATTGCGGCGCTGTTCAAGCATCACAAGGGTGCTTTCATCACTGTGCTGGGTTATACCGCTGGCGGCTCGCTGATTTTCTATACATTCACCACGTACATGCAGAAGTATCTGGTCAATACCGGCGGTATGGAGGCCAAGACGGCCAGTTACATCATGACCGGCGCGCTGTTTCTGTACATGTGCATGCAGCCTTTCTTCGGCATGCTCGCGGACCGCATTGGTCGGCGTAACTCCATGCTGTGGTTCGGTGCGCTGGGTACTCTTTGCACCGTGCCGATTCTGATGACGCTGAAAACCACTACCAATCCGTTCATGGCATTTGTGCTGATCACCCTGGCGCTGGCCATCGTCAGCTTTTACACCTCGATCAGCGGGCTGGTGAAGGCCGAGATGTTTCCGCCTCAGGTTCGCGCGCTCGGTGTGGGGCTGGCCTATGCGGTGGCCAACGCGGTGTTCGGCGGTTCGGCCGAGTTCGTGGCACTGAAGCTCAAGAGTGCTGGAATGGAAAACAGCTTCTACTGGTATGTGACGGCCATGATGGCAGTGGCTTTCCTGTTCAGCCTGCGGCTGCCGAAGCAACCGGCCTACTTGCATCACGACCACTGATCGCTCATTTGCAGGGCAAAAAAAACCCACCGTAAGGTGGGTTTTTTATGAGCGCTGCGATCAGAACAGCTGAACCGAAGGCTTCTCTTTGGAGATGGTTTCGGTCTGGCCTGTTGTCTCGTACCAGCCGCCGCCGAGGGCCTTGTAGAGATTGACCTCGCTGTTGAGCTGGGCCAGTCGATCAGTGATCAGCGTTTGCTGTGCACTGAACAACGAGCGTTGTGCATCGAGGAAGGTCAGGTTGCTGTCGATCCCGATGCGGTAACGACGTTCGGCCAGACGGTAGTAGTCCTGGTTGGCGGTGACGAAGTCACGTTGCGCCTGGAGCTGTTCGTCGTAGGTCTTGCGTGAGGCCAGCCCGTCGGACACTTCCTGGAAAGCGGTCTGAATCGCTTTCTCGTAGTTGGCGACGCTGATTTCTTTCTGGATCTTGGAGTAATCCAGACTGGCGCGCAGGCTGCCTGCGTTGAAGATCGGGATATTGATGCTTGGCTGGAACAGCCAGGTCCCCGATCCGCCCTTGAACAGGCCTGACAACTCGCTGCTGCCGGTGCCCGCACTCGCCGTCAGACTGATGCTTGGGAAGAATGCTGCACGTGCTGCCCCGATGTTGGCGTTGGCGGCCTTGAGCGTATGCTCGGCTTGCAGGATGTCCGGACGACGTTGCAGCAAGTCGGACGGCAGACCTGCCGGCATCTCGGTCAGCATGTCGGAAGCAAGAAGCTGGCTGGCTGGCAGGTTGTCAGGCAAGCCTGTGCCCAGCAACAACACCAGACCGTTCTGGTCCTGTGCGACCAGACGCTGGTATTGCGCCAGACGGGCGCGCGCGCTTTCGACAGCGGTACGCGACTGACTCAGGTCCAGCGCCGAAGAAACACCGACTTCATTACTGCGGGACGTCAGGCGGAAGCTCTCTTCGTAAGTCTTGAGCGTGTCTTGCGTCAGCTTGAGCAGTTCCTTGTCGGCCTGCCAGGTCAGATAAGCGTTGGCCACGTTGGCGACCAGGCTGATCTGCGTGCTGCGACGTGCTTCCTCGCTGGAGAAGTAGGTCTCCAACGCCTGCTCGCTGAGGCTGCGCACACGACCGAACAGATCCAACTCATAGGCGCTGACGCCCAATGTCGCTGAATAGCTGCTGGTGATGGCCGACTGACCTGTCTGGGTCTGGTCGCCAGGTACACGCTGACGGCTGCCGCTGCCGTTTGCCGAAACAGCAGGCAGCAGGTCTGCGCGCTGGATGCGGTACTGCGCACGGTAAGCGTCAATGTTCAACGCAGCGACCCGAAGGTCGCGGTTGTTGACCAGCGCGGTCTGGATCAGACGCTGCAGCGCCGGGTCACGAAAGAATTCGCGCCAGCCTTGCTCGGCTGCTGCCATTTTGGCCGCTTCGGCCGGCGAGTAAGCCGGGCCTTGCGGGTATTGAGCGGCAATCGGAGCCTCCGGTTGCTTGTACTCGGGGATCAAAGAGCAACCGCCGAGCACGAACGCGGCGACTGCCAGAGAGATCAGTGACTTGCTCATTGGCCAGCCTCATCATGTTTAATAGGTTTCTGCTTGCCCTTGAAGAGCGCCGAGACCGATACGAAGAACAAAGGTACCCAGAAGATCGCGAGGATAACAGCGGTGATCATACCGCCGATTACGCCGGTACCGATCGAGTGCTGACTGCCCGAACCTGCGCCCGTAGAGATCGCCAGCGGGACAACGCCCAGGATGAACGCCATGGACGTCATTACGATCGGACGCAGGCGCATGCGGCAGGCTTCAATCGCTGCGTCGGCCAGGCTCTTGCCCTGTTCGTGCAGCTCTTTGGCAAACTCGACGATAAGAATGGCGTTTTTCGCGGCCAGCCCCACCGTCACCAGAAGCCCCACCTGGAAGAACACGTCGTTGGACAGACCTCGCAGGCTGGTCGCCATCAAAGCACCGATGACACCCAGTGGTACCACGAGTACGACGGCGATCGGAATCGACCAGCTCTCGTACAGCGCTGCCAGACAGAGGAAGACCACCAGCAGCGACAACGCGTACAGCGCAGGCGCTTGCGAGCCGGACAGACGTTCCTCGTAAGACAGACCGGTCCACGAGATACCAACGCCCTGCGGCAGTTTCTTGGCCAGCGCTTCCACTTCAGCCATCGCGTCGCCGGTGCTGTAGCCAGGTGCAGGAGTACCGAGGATTTCCTCTGCGCCCACGCCGTTGTAGCGCGACAGTTTTGGCGAGCCGAAGACCCACTTGCCGCTGGCGAATGCCGAGAACGGCACCATCTCGCCCGAGCTGTTGCGCACATACCACTTCTTCAGGTCTTCCGGGGTCATACGCGCCCCGGCGTCACCCTGGATATAGACTTTCTTCACGCGACCGCGATCGATGAAGTCGTTGACGTAGCTACCGCCCAGTGCGATGGACAACGTGTTGTTGATGTCCGACAACGTGATGCCCTGCGCACTGGCGCGCTCGTCGTCAATGATCAACTGGTACTGCGGCTCGTCGTTCAGGCCGTTCGGGCGTACGCCAGCCAGGATCTTGCTCTGGGCGGCCATGCCGAGGAACTGGTTACGGGCTTCCATCAGCTTGGTGTGACCCACACCGCCCTGATCTTGCAGGTAAACGTCAAAACCGGTGGCGTTACCCAGTTCGAGTACCGACGGCGGAACCACAGCGAACACCATGGCGTCGCGGAAGCTGAAGAAGTGCGCCTGCGCTCGCTTGGCCAGCTCGAATACGCTGTTGTGCGCGTTACGCTCTTCCCACGGCTTGAGCATGACGAAGGCGATCGCCGAGCTCTGGCCACGACCAGCGAAGTTGAAGCCGTTTACCGAGAAGACCGACTTCACCGCATCTTTTTCTTCGGTCAGCAGGTAGTTGCGCATGTTGTCGATGACTTCTTGCGTACGCGCCGTCGAGGAACCTGCTGGCGTCTGAATCTGGGCAAAGATGACGCCCTGATCTTCTTCTGGCAGGAACGCAGCCGGAATCCGCATGAACATCCAGACCATGCCTGCGCAGATCAGGATATAGCCCAGATAAGCAGGCCATTTATGCTTGAGCATGTTGCCCACGCCGCGCTCGTAGCTTTGAACGCTGCGATCGAAGGTGCGGTTGAACCAGCCGAAGAAGCCGCGCTTGGGTTTACCGTGGGTCTTGGGGTCGATCGGCTTGAGCATGGTGGCGCAAAGGGCAGGGGTGAAGATCAACGCCACCACAACCGAGAGGGCCATGGCCGATACGATGGTGATCGAGAACTGCTTGTAGATCACGCCTGTGGAGCCGCCGAAGAATGCCATCGGCAACAGCACCGCCGACAGCACCAGTGCGATACCGACCAGAGCACCCTGGATTTGCACCATCGACTTGATGGTCGCATCTCGAGGCGACAGCTTCTCTTCCTCCATCACCCGTTCGACGTTTTCCACCACGACGATGGCATCGTCCACCAGCAAACCGATGGCCAACACCATGCCGAACATCGTCAAAGTGTTGATGGTGAAACCGAAGGCGGCCAGGATGCCGAACGTACCCAGCAACACCACCGGAACCGTCAGGGTCGTGATGACCGTGGCGCGGAAGTTCTGCAGGAACAGGTACATCACCAGGAACACCAGTACGATCGCTTCGCCGAGCGTGTGAACCACGCCGGAGATCGATTCACTGACGACCGGAGTGGTGTCATACGGGAACACGACTTTCATGCCAGGCGGGAAGAACGGCTCCAGCGACGCAACGGTCGCGCGGATCGCCTTGGCGGTGTCCAGAGCGTTGGCGCCGGTCGCCAGCTTGATTGCCAGACCCGAGGCAGGCTTGCCGTCGAATTGTGAGTCAGTGCTGTAGTTTTCCGCACCCAGGCCCACGGTGGCGACGTCTTTCAGGCGAACCTGCGAGCCGTCGGTGTTGACCTTGAGGAAAATGTTGCCGAACTGCTCAGCTGTCTGCAGACGAGTCTTGCCGATGATGGTGGCGTTCAGTTGCTGACCGCTGATGGACGGCAGGCCGCCCAATTGACCGGAAGACACTTGAACGTTCTGCGCGGTGATCGCGTTTTTCACATCGACTGGCGTCAGCTGAAAGTTGTTCAGCTTGGCCGGGTCCAGCCAGATACGCATGGCGTACTGCGAACCGAACACCTGGAAGTCACCCACACCGGAGGTACGGGAAATCGGGTCCTGCATGTTCGACACGATGTAGTTGGCCAAGTCTTCCTTGCCCATGCTGCCATCTTCGGACACCAGGCCGATCACCATCAGGAAGTTCTTCACTGCCTTGGTCACGCGGATACCCTGTTGCTGCACTTCCTGCGGCAACAGTGGCGTGGCCAGGTTGAGTTTGTTCTGAACCTGAACCTGTGCAGTATCGGGGTTGGTGCCCTGATTGAACGTTGCGGTGATGGTCATGCTGCCGTCGGAGTTACTTTCCGAACTCACATAACGCAGATTGTCGATACCGTTGAGCTGCTGTTCAATCACCTGAACTACGGTGTCCTGCACGGTCTGTGCAGAGGCGCCTGGGTAGGTCACTTGAATGCCAATCGCTGGCGGCGCAATGCTCGGGTACTGGTTGATCGGCAGGCTGGAAATGGACAGCGCGCCGACCAGCATGATCACGAGGGCAATAACCCACGCGAAAATGGGGCGATCGATAAAAAATTTCGACATGGGTTACTCCCCTTTGCTGCCTGCGGCTTTATCAGTGGCCGGGGCAGGCGCCGGGTTAGCTCCTTTGACGTTGGTTGCTTCGGCGACTTTTACTTCAGCGCCAGGGCGAACGTACTGCAAGCCTTCGGTAATGATGCGATCACCTTCTTTCAGGCCGTCTTCAATCAACCAGTCAGAGCCGACGGTACGGTTGGCTACCAGTGTACGCAGCTCAACCTTGTTGTCCTGATTGACGATCAGCGCAGTCGGGGTGCCTTTGAGGTCGCGTGTCACGCCCTGCTGAGGTGCCAGAATGGCCTTCGCGGATACGCCGGCCTGCAGCTTGGCGTGGACAAACATGCCCGGCAGCAGGCGATGTTCAGGGTTCGGGAACACCGCACGCAGCGTCACTGATCCGGTGGTCTGGTCAACCGAGACTTCGGAGAATTCGAGCTTGCCTTCCTGAGCGTAGGTGCTGTTGTCTTCCAGGGTCAGCTTGACCATGGCGGCATTGTCGCCTGCTTTCTGCAGCTTGCCGCTTTCCAGATCTGCGCGCAGCTTGAGCATATCTACCGAGGACTGGACCACGTCCACGTAGATTGGGTCGAGCTGCTGGATGGTCGCCATTGCATCAGCCTGGGCGCTGCTCACCAGTGCACCTTCGGTAACGGCAGAGCGTCCGATGCGGCCCGAGATCGGCGCAAGAACCTTGGTATACCGCAGGTTGATCTGGGCGGTCTGCAGCGCAGCCTGTGCTTCCTGAGTCGAAGCCAGTGCTGTGTCGTATTCCTGGCGGCTCACTGCCTGTTCGCTGACCAGTTGTTTATAGCGGTCGGACATCGACTTGGCAGACTGCAACGTCGCCTTGGCACTGTTGGCATTGGCTTCATAGACCGCTGGATCGATCTGATACAGCTGCTGGCCAGCTTTGACGTCGGCCCCTTCAGTAAACAGGCGCTTGAGGATGATGCCGTTGACCTGCGGTCGGACTTCGGCTGCGCGGAACGCCGTGGTGCGGCCTGGCAGTTCGGTGGTCAGGGTGTAAGGCTGGGCTTTGAGAGTGACGACGCCGACCTGAGGGGTTTGAGCGGGCGGCGCCGCCTGTTCCTTCTTGCCGCAGCCACTGAGCAGAGTTGCCAGGGCGACGGCAGTGACCAGAACGGTAACAGCTGGCTTGAATTGCATGAAGATCCTCGGGGCAGGAGCCTGATAACTGAGCAGAAATTGAAATGTAAAAAAATATTACGGCTAGATAAGTAGCATGCTAAGGAATATACTTACATTCACGGTTGTTTGTAAATACCTCCAGTGCGCATTCAGCCACTATTCAGGGGGTATCAAGCGGGTTCGGGACAAGGCGACACAAATGCCGCCCGGTCAAATCTCCAGGCATTTGATGCAACACACGCCTGAAGGAAACATTTTGAGGTTTTATTGCCATGGTTCGTCGCACCAAAGAGGAAGCTCAGATCACCCGAATCCAGATTCTGGAGGCTGCTGAACAGGCTTTTTACGACCGGGGCGTTGCCCGTACGACGCTGGCTGAAATCGCGACGTTGGCGGGTGTGACACGAGGTGCCATTTATTGGCATTTCAACAATAAAGCCGAACTGGTGCAGGCAATGCTCGACAGCCTGCAGGAACCGCTGGACGAAATGGCCGAAGCCAGCCAGAGCGAGGAAGAGCAGGACCCATTGGGCTGCATGAAAAATCTCTTGGTTCATCTCTTTCATCAGCTCGCACTCGACCCGAAGACTCGCCGCATCAATGAGATTCTTTTTCACAAATGCGAGTTTACTGACGAAATGTGTGATTTTCGTCGTCAACGCCAGGACAACACCGTTCACTGCCACGACCGGATCCGCAGAGGCCTGACCAATGCGGTTCGCAGGGAACAGCTGCCAGCCAATCTGGACACTGCTCGTGCTGCGGTTGCTCTTTTTTCCTATATCAACGGTTTCATCCACCAGTGGCTATTGGTTCCCGAGAGCTTTTCACTGCCAGGTGAAGCTGAGCGGCTTGTCGACGTCTGTCTGGACATGCTGCGCTTCAGTCCGTCTTTGCGGAGCCCTTACGCGGCCAACCCGGTAGATGACCTATCGTATCGCTCAGCAGTTCCTGACGAGCGTAACTGACGTTAATTTAATGTTGGAGCGTCATAAAGTTTACCGTTTGTTCAGGCCAGGACTGGTTAATGCCGCTCGGCGGCGTCAAATTTTTTGACGGTTTGGCCTGAAATTGTAGGATCCCGGTAGGACATTTCCGGATACATGTAGCTGATTTCCCAAACTAATTTGCGTGTATTGATCCGCTGGAAAACTCCCTTCACTCTTCTCCCCCTAATCGACAAAAGGAAGGGGAGATTGCATGTTTGCGTCGAGTCGTGCGCCTGTGCGCCCTGAAATCAAAGGCAATCCTGAAGCTGACCGGGAGATGGACGGTTGCGGCGATTCGCCAGGCGTTTCAAGGGTAGACGCTGCGTTATCGAGTTTGAATTCTGCTCAAGCGAACAGCGTGTTTACTTCATGCAACCGCGAGGTGGGCAACTGATGGCGGACAACGCGACTGCCGTGGTGAGCTCGTTGAACCGACTTGAACGTCAATCGGAACGCATCGCCGTGGATTCAGCACTTGGCATGCCTATCGTGCGCCTGGGGCTGATCACCACGTTGTATTTTCGGCAGGGTCATACACCGGATGTCAAACGCCGCGTAGAAGCCTGCTTTACACGCTTCTACGAGACCTTCAAGCCGATGCTGAAATGGCAGCTGTACAAGCGGATGCGCCGGTTGACGCCGTCCGGGTTCGCCTCGTGCAGGCGTCATATCGTGCATAGCTGTCCGGAAGATCAGTTTGTCTGGTCAATTGCCAGTGCTACCCAGGCCGAAGTCGCAACGTACAGCCTGTTTGTGATGAACACTGCCGAGGGGCAGGCCGAAAATGATCGCTCTTGTCTGAAGATGGTGTTGCCCTGGTCGTACCTGGTCGAGCCCGGAGGGTTGAAAAAATACGAGGCGTGGATTCGCTATCTCAGCAGTGAGGTAAATGCCGAGCATGGTTTTGGTGGGCTGGCATGCGTGCTGCCCTGCGACGGCCACCAGTACCTGTCGTGGGAATTCCAGCTGGCGCAGCGCTACATCGGCCTGATTGTCGATCCGGGCCCGCATATAGAGAGCTTGAGATTACTGGACCGAATCAAGGGTGTTGGTTGGTATACGGTCCTCGGTGACACGTTTGTCAGACGGCTGGGAGGCAGCGACCGATTGCGGGGCGAGTTGAGCGCGCACAGCGACATCGTGTTTCACAGTTATACCAGCGGATTGATGATCAGGGCGGGGGAAGTACCGGAACTTGGCAGCATCGAAAGGGCTGACTTCTCTCCTTACAGAGCCGTCAATCGGGTGATCAAACCGGTCCGTTTGCAGGACACGGGCAATCTTCATCCTTATCTACCGCCGGGTGCAGGTTTCAACGAGCACACTACCGCGCAGTGGTTCGCGCGCTTCGACGAGAAAGACCAACCACCGGTGGACGGAGGGAAGCCTTGCCCCCGTGCGGGCTACTGGTTCAGCAATGCGCTGGCACGCTCTCGGCGTTTGTTCGACGAGGGCGAAACCATGCCTGCCTTCGAGCACATCAGAGGCAAGCGTACCCAGTGGTTCTGGGCAAACCAGGCCTCTGACTGAGCCGAAATCCAATGCAGGGAGCGGCCTTGGGATGTTTTATCCCCGACCGCGCAACAGGTTATTGGGCATCGCCCATGCTGCGGCCAGACCGAACAGAGAGATTGCAGCACTGGTCAGCAGCAGGTGCTTGAACGTCAAGGCAAGCTCTGCGCGCAGAGTGTCCAGCGCCGGGCCGGTGGTGGCGTTGAGGCTGTCGAGCAACACATTTCCTGAGCCCGCTTCATGACCGACTGCACCTGCCTCGAGCTGCCCGACGCCGGTGTGCTGCAGCATCGCCAGCAGCAGGGCGGACATCAGGGCCACCCCGACTGCGCCGCCCAGCGAACGGAACAGGTTGGTGGTACTGGTTGCCACGCCCATGTCTTTCACGTCGACCGAGTTCTGCGTCCCCACCAGTGATGTCGGGAACTGCATGCCGGTCGCAATGCCGGTCAGAACCATGAACAGGCTCATCAGCACCAATGACTGAGGTGGTGTGAAGGCCATGCCTGCTATGGCGATGGGCATCAGCAGTGCACCGGTGGTGATCAATGGCTTATAGCGCCCTGTCGATGCCGTGCGCCGTCCGGCGAAATACGCGCCCATGGGCATGCCAATGGCCAGCGGGAGCAGGTGCAGCGCAGCGCTGTCGGCTCCGCCGCCGGTCACTGTCTGGTAACGCAGCGGCATCAGAACGATCAACGAGATCGCCTGGAAACTGGTGAAAAAAACGGTGCACCAGCACAGCACAGCACTGCGGTTGGCGAACAGGTGCATGGGCAGCAAAGGCTCGGGAGCACGACGTTCGTACCAGACGAATATCGCCAGCGTAAAAAGTGCGATCGCCAGTAACAACTGAACTTCTCGATTATCTAGGCCATGGCCCTGGCCGATTTCGGTGATGCCCAGCAAAAGAGCCGTGAGGCCGATGATCATCAGCACCGTGCCCAGGTAGTCGATGATCGGCTTGCGTTGCGGAACCGGCAGGCCGTTCAGGGTGCGATACGCAACAATCAACGCCAGTGCACCCAGTGGCAGGTTGATCAGAAATACCCATCGCCACGACAGGTATTCCGTCATCAGCCCCCCCAATACCGGACCTGCAACGCTGGCGACTGCGTACATACTGCTGAAATAGCCCTGATAGCGCCCGCGTTCTCTTGGCGGGACAATGTCGGCAACGATTGCTTGACTGACCGATACCATCCCTCCCGCACCAATACCCTGTAGTACGCGAGCCAGCACCAGTTGCTCCATGCTTTGTGCAAGCGCGCAGAACAATGACGCCAGCGTGAACAGGCCTAGGCCAAACAGCATCAGCTTGCGTCGCCCATACAAGTCGCCGAGCTTGCCGTAGATCGGTACTGCCACGGTCAGCGAAACCATGTAGGCCGAAATGACCCAGGCAAGCAGGTCGATGTCCTTGAACTGGGCGGAGATGGCCGGCATCGAGACCGCAACAATGGTCTGGTCCAGCGCGCTGAGCAGCACAGCCATCATCAACGCAAACAGGATGCTGCGGATGGCGGGAGGTGTTTGATTAAGACTGGTCAAGGCAAAACCTGATGGCCGTGTTGACCCGCCCGAAGCGTGGCGGGAAGAGTATGGCCAGTCTAATCCGATAGCTTGCTAATCGATAGCCGCCTTTATTCAATTGCCGTGATCATGCCCGCAGGTCGATGATCATCGTAATGCGCTGAACGTTGCATCGGTGGGTACACAGTGGCCGAGCGAGCAACTGGCCACGGTGGGCGCCTGTCGTGTCAGTTCATTGCGGTAGGCGCCGGTGGCATAGAGACCCAGTACAGCGAGAAAACCGATAACAACCGCGCATTTTTTTGTTTTTACTTTCATGACGCACTCCTTACTTCAGCTACAGAGCAGTTTGAAAGGACTGATTGAAGTGTAGGGCAAGTAGTGGGTGCGTGTGAGGCAAGCGCGGTCATCAGTGATCTACTGTCGTAACCTGGCGCGCCAGAGCGTCATGCCGGTCGGCAACACACCATCAGCCGGACAGGCTAAAATCCTTTTTTGATTTTATTGGCAGGGTTCAATACTGATGGCGCGCAAAGAATACGACGAGTTCGAGGCGGTTTCGGCCGTGATACCGGGTGAGCAGGGCTACCGCGCGGCCGTTGCCGTTAAAGCTCGGGCTGGCGGTGCGCCGCGGTTTCATCCGGTATTGCCCGGTGAAACATTCAAGACCGCCCACGAAGCCGACCTGGCTGCTACTCAAGAGCTGGAGCGGCTGGCCAGTGTCGACGCCGAAGGCGAGCTGGTGTGGGGCGCTGCTTGATCAGGATGTGGGTCTGTGCATTTTGAACAAGGCTTCCGGGCCCAGCTGGAAGTAGTCTGCCGGGCCGCCGCCGCGCAGAATCGGCTCAGCGGCCGCAGTGTCGTAGACGCCATCCTTGAGTAACCATTTAGCGATATGCACGGCGACGACTTCTCCCAGAATCAACCAGCTCGGGACCAGCTCCTTGTCTGCGCGTTGCAACTGGATGATTTGCGTCACCTTGCATTCGAACGAGACCGGGGTTTCCAGTACCCTGGGCACCGCGACGATATCAGAGGCCAGTGGCGTCAGGTTTGCCAGCTCGAACTCGCTGACGTCCGGGGCCACTGGCGCACAACTCTGGTTCATTGCCTCGGCAAGTGAGCGTGTGGCCAGGTTCCAGACAAACTCCCCGGTCTGCTCGATATTATTAAGGCTGTCTTTACGACCAACGCTGCAAAAGCCAATGATCGGCGGAATATAGTTGAATGCATTGAAAAAGCTGTAAGGCGCCAGATTCAACTTGCCGTTAGCGTCCTGAGATGAAATCCAGCCAATAGGGCGCGGGCCTACAATCGCGTTGAACGGGTCATGCGGCAGGCCGTGACCTTTGGAAGGTTCGTAGGAGTGAATTGCGTCTGACATGCTCGATTCCTGATGAACTCAATGACAGTAGATAGGCACATAGTGCTTTGCATCGCCAACTGATGCCAGCGTGTCATGTGTTTCACCCCAAAACTGACAAGCCCGGCATAGGCCGGGCTTGGGGTCATACGGTCTGACAATCAGCCCAGACGATTTGCGCCTACGTGATCCGCACCATCAGCAGCCAGGCGGTTTGCACCGACGTGGTCAGCGCCGTCTGCAGCTTGACGATTTGCGCCTACGCGGTCAGCGCCATCAGCGGCCAGGCGGTTTGCACCGACGTGGTCAGCACCATCGGCAGCTTGACGATTTGCGCCTACGCGATCCGCGCCATCAGCAGCCAGACGGTTTGCACCGACGTGGTCAGCGCCGTCTGCCGCCTGACGGTTTGGACCTACGCGGTCAGCGCCATCAGCGGCCAGGCGGTTTGCACCGACGTGGTCAGCACCGTCTGCAGCCTGACGGTTTGGACCTACGCGGTCAGCGCCATCAGCAGCTACGCGGATCGAACCAACGTTGGTGTGCTTGGTGCCGCCTTCTGCAACGATGGTTGCGTTGGACAGGTCCTGATTGGTAGTGACGGCTGGCAGTGCAAACGCGCTGGAAGCCAGAACAGAGAATGCGAGGCCGAAGATCAATTTGGTGGTTTTCATGAGAGTGTCTCCAATTTGTTGGGGTGAGATGTCATCCCGGTATGGAGGCAATGCTACGCGCTGGGTGATTATTAAGAAGTTAATAGGATTGCTAGCGACCATCGCTGAAAATGATAGTAAGCCACAGCGCTCTGTTTTCGGGCCTTTTGGAGGGAAACGCGTCATGTCGGTGCAAATCGTGAAATTTCCCGTAACAAAGCCTCTTGACAAAATAAATACAAAGTCGATTCATAGGCTTATGTCAAAAAATGGGAAAGAAACAGCACCAGTTTGAAACGCTCGGTTATACGTAAGGACGATTCCTCATCAGCGTCGTTATCACTGCCGCGCGAGGCGAACAGCATTGCAGGCATGCTCGAATGATGGATATGAAAAAGGCAGCCCTGACCGCTGGCTGCCTTTTTGACCTTGTGAAGCGCAGGATCAGTCGGTTTCGATTCGCGAATGGGTTCGAGTGTCTTTCATGAACACGTACACCAGTAGCGAGCAGGCGATACAGGCAGTGACGTACCAGTAGTAGCCGGTCTCCATGCCAATACTCTTGAACCACAATGCGATGTATTCAGCCGTGCCGCCGAAGATCGATACGGTTAACGCGTACGGCAGGCCTACGCCCAGTGCGCGGATTTCAGTCGGAAACAACTCGGCTTTCACGACGGCGTTGATCGATGTGTAACCGCTGACGATGATCAGCGCCGCCATGATCAGGAAGAACGCACCCCACCAGGTCTGGATGGTGTGCAGAGTCGTAAGGATTGGCACCGTGCAAAGCGTGCCCAGAACGCCGAACGCTATCAGAATGGGACGCCGTCCTATCTTGTCGGAGAGGGCGCCAATTACCGGTTGCAGCATCATGAACAGAAACAGGGTCGCTGCCGAAATGCTCGTCGAATCAGTAATGCTCATGCCTACGGTGTTCACCAGATACTTCTGCATGTAGGTGGTGTAGGTGTAGAACGCCAGCGTGCCGCCCATGGTCAGGCCGACCACGGTCATCAGTTCCTTTGGATGACGCATCAACGTGCGCATCAGGCTTTCCTTGGCCTTTTCTTTTTTCTTGCGAGTAAACGATTCGGTTTCTTCCATCCCGCGACGCAGGAACAGTGCAACCACTGCGCACAGCGCACCGATCACAAATGGGATACGCCAGCCCCAGGCATACAGCTGCTCAGTAGTGAGAGTCTGCTGCAGCACGATCAGTACGCCCAGTGCGATGAGCTGGCCGGAGATCAGTGTCACGTACTGAAAACTCGAGAAGAAGCCGCGACGCTCCTTGGTTGCCATTTCACTCAAGTAGGTCGCCGAGGTACCGTATTCGCCACCTACCGACAAGCCCTGCAAAAGGCGGGCGAAGACCAGCAGGATCGGCGCGCCGACGCCGATGCTTTCATAGCCAGGCGTCAGTGCAATGATCAGCGAGCCGAAGCACATCAACAGTACTGAGGCCATCAGCGCAGCCTTGCGGCCTTTATAGTCAGCGTAAAGCCCCATCAGCCAACCACCGATCGGACGCATCAGGAAGCCGACGGCGAAAATGGCAGCGGTGTTGAGCAATTGGGCAGTGGTGTCGCCTTTGGGGAAAAAGGCTTTTGCGAAGTACAGGGAGAATGCAGCGTAGACGTACCAGTCATACCACTCGACCATGTTGCCGACCGAGCCACTGAAGATGGATTTGAGACGACTGGAAGTGGTTTTCTCGGCGGCAGGTGCGCCCGCCGAACCTTTCTCAAGGGGATTGGAAATTTCCATGGTGTTCCTTTCTTTCATTATTTTTAGAAGGAGGCATCGAGGCCCTGACTCCTTACATAGCAGGAGCTGTGCCACACCAGAAAGGCTTGATCTAGAGGGGTTAATCAATTTTTATGAGCGACAATCCGCTCATCGAAGGCTTTTGAATAAGCGGATTATTGCCGATGACAGGGCGCAGAAGGCTGAAACACTGCTCGACGGGTGAGCCTCGTCAACAGGCAAACGGCGTTCTCAGGCGTTCTGCACCGTGTTGCGGCATACCGCCTTGTGCAGAATGGCTGTCAGGTCGTCCATCGAGTAGGGCTTTTGCAGCAGATCGAAGCGATGCGTATCGTCCTGCGCGAAGTGGGCGAATTCGTCGCTGTAGCCCGTGGTCAGCACCACTGGCATCCAGGGGTGGCGCGATTCGATCTCGGCACATAACTCGATACCGCTCATGCCTGGCATGGCAATGTCGGAAAACACCACGTGAAAGCGCTCAGGATTGCCGGAAAGCTCTTGCAGCGCTTCACTGCCGCTCGTGACCCAGCACACCTGGAAACCCAGTTGTTCAAGCATGGGGCGGGTATAGGTACCAATGTCCTGGTTGTCTTCAACCATCAATACGCACAACCCTGCCTGCTCAACCAGGGTGCGGGTTTTGTTTTCAGGGATGACGTCATGTTCATGCGCGCTGGGCAGGCACAGGGTAAAACGGCTGCCACTGCCCAGTTCGCTCTCGACGAACACTTCGCCGCCCGACTGCTTGGCGAATCCGAACACCTGCGACAGGCCTAGGCCAGTGCCTTGCCCCACACTTTTGGTGGTGTAAAACGGTTCGAAGATCGCGCTGAGTTTGTCTTTGGCGATGCCAGAGCCGGTGTCGGTCAGCGACACCGTGACATATTCGCCCTCGCTGAGTGCAGGCGCGAGCTCGGTGCATGGGCTCCCCGAGCGTTCAACCTTGATGGCCAGAAGGCCGCTGCCCGCCATCGCGTCGCGGGCATTGACCACCATATTGACCAGCGCGGTGTCGAACTGGCTGCCATCAGCGAATATATAGCAGGGCTCATCGGGTACCTCTATGTGGACCTGAACACGCGAGCCGGTGAGGGTGTCCATCATCTCGCCAATGCGCGCCACGCTTTCGCCCACATCAAATACTTCAGGCTGCAAGGCCTGTCTGCGTGCAAACGCCAGCAGCTGCCCAGTCAGGCGGGCAGCGCGGTCCACCGTGCTCGAGATAGCTTCGACGTATTTGATGCGCCGCGCTTCGTCCAGGTCTGCTGGCTTGAGGAGGTCGCTGCAAGAGCGAATAACGGTCAGTAAGTTATTGAAGTCATGCGCCACGCCGCCGGTCAATTGGCCGATAGCTTCCAGCTTCTGGGCTTGATGCAGGGCCTCCTGCGACAGCCTCAGCGCTTCATTGGCTTCTTCTTCTGCCTGAATGTCACGTCCCACCGCGTGGATGAATTGCTTGTCCGGTACCGCTGTCCAGGAAATAGTCCTGTACGAGCCATCGACATGGCGGTAACGGTTCTTGAAATGAGGAATGTTCTTGCCATTTTCCAGGCCGCTCATCGCTCCTAAGGTGCTCTGCACATCCTCAGGGTGCACCAATTGCAGAAACTGGCTTTCCAGCAATTGGTCTTCTGACCAGCCCAGTGCCTGAGTCCAGGCCGGGTTAACGGCTGATATTGTGCCGTCAAATTTTGCCACCAGCATCAGGTCGGTCGAAAGCCGCCATATGCGGTCGCGGTCCTGAGTCCGTTCTACTACGCGCTGTTCGAGGGTTTCATTAAGGGTGCGAAGGGCTTCTTCTGCGTCTCTGAGCTGGGTCATGTCACGAGAAACGCAGAGGATTTTTTCCGGTTTGCCGTCGCTGCCAAAAATGGGGCTGACTTGCACATGCCACCATTTCAGATTGCCCGCCATGGTCTGTGCCGAACCCATAAAACTGGCATTCCTGCCCATACGAGCCGCTTCGACGGCCGCCCTGGCGTCCAGATTGCCCTGGTTCTGCCAGAAGTCCGGCCACGGACAGCCGCGAATGGCATTGAAGTCACTGACTTCCATGATGCGTTGGCCGCCGTCACTCATGAAGGTCAGCCGCGAGTCCAGATCGAGCACTTTGATGCAGTCATTGATGCTCGACAGGACGCGGTCGGTGAACGCCTCGGTTTCGTTATGCCGTGCTTCGGCCAGGACCTGCGCGGTGGTTTCATTGACCCGGCAGAACACGCCTTCGATCAGGCTGGTATCGCCGAATAGTGGTGAGTAGGACAGCGACCACCAGGTCTGCTCGGGCTTGCCGTTACGATCAACGATGCGTTGAATATTGTCAGAGCGACAGCTCTCTCCAGCGAGCGCGCGCTCAGCCAGGTAGCGAACGTCTTCCCACGCATCACCCCACACGGAACCGATGGGCTGGCCCTGTGCTTTTGAGGCGGCAACGGGTAGCACGGCGCGATAGGCGTCGTTGAAGAACAGTGTGAAATCCTTGCCCCAGAGCAAGTACATGCTGTCTGGGCAGTTGAGCATCAAATTCATGGACGACAGCAGTGCCAAAGGCCAGGATTGCTTCGATCCCAGAACAGACGTCGACCAGTCTGTCTCTCGGATGAACTGGCCCATGTCGCCGCCGCCCAGTGGGAGGTCGAGGGGAGTATTCACGGTAGAAAATGCCCCATTTTGCGAACTGCCAAAATCAGCTGGAGAGTAGAGTTGAGCATGATGTCATTGTGCCCTGTTGATATCCAGCTATCACGACCAAAGGTGACCGCAACAGTATGCAGACAGGGCTCTCGCGTAAATGTTCGGTTATGCCCGAAAGAAGTCTATGGGCCCGAGCCGGTAATCAACCAAGAAACATCTCGCGGACCAGGCCATGGCGCTGCATTTTCTCATTGAGGGTACGGCGTGGCAGGTGCAGTTCGCTGAGCACGGCCTTGATATCGCCCTTGTGCCGGGTGAGGGAGGCGCGCAGGCACTGGGCTTCGAATGCTTCTTGCTGAGCGGCGAGAGATTGCCCAGGCAGGTCCTCGGCGGAATCTGAGTCCGATGGGGTCAAGCCCAGTGCCTGACGCTCGGCGGCGTTCGCCAGCTCACGCACATTGCCCGGCCAGTCGTGGCTGAGCAGCTGAGTCAGGCGCGTCGCGCTGACGGTCGGTGCTGTGCGACCCATCCGTTGCGCCGCGGCATTGGCAAAGTGGCTGAACAACAATGGAATGTCTTCCCGCCGTTCGCGTAGCGGAGGTAATCGCAGCTCGGCGACGTTCAGACGGTATGCCAGGTCTTCGCGAAAACGTCCGGCGCGTGCCTCTTCCAGCAGGTCAGGCTTGGTGGCGGCGATGATCCTCAAGTCGACCTCGATGCTCTGGTTCGAGCCCAGTCGTTCAAGACGCTTGTCCTGCAGGACGCGCAGCAGCTTGACCTGTTGCGCCATTGGCATGCTTTCGATTTCATCGAGAAACACAGTCCCGCCGTCCGCGTACTCCAGTCGGCCGATTCGCTTGCCCTGTGCCCCGGTGAACGCGCCGCTTTCGTGGCCGAACAACTCTGCCTCGAAAAGATGCTCCGGGATCGCCGCGCAGTTCAGCGCAACGAAAGGTTTGCCTGCGCGCGGTCCGAAGTCATGCAGGCAGCGTGCGACCAGCTCTTTTCCGCTGCCTGTTTCACCTCGAATGATCACATTGACCGGCAGCTGCGACAGCTCCAGCACCTGACGACGCAAATTCTGCAGGCTGGGTGACATGCCCAGCAGGGTCACGTCGAGACGGGAACGGGTGTCTGCCTGTTCGTGCAGGCGACGGTTTTCCAGGATCAGCTGGCGCTTCTCCAGCGCCCGTCGCAGGTTGCTGATCAGCGTTTCCGGGCTGAATGGTTTTTCCAGAAAGTCATACGCACCTTCACGCATTGCATCGACCGCCATGGGTACGTCGCCATGGCCGGTCAGAAGGATGACCGGCAGGTCCTTGTCACGGCCTTGCAGAAGGGCCAACAGTTCCAACCCGCTCATGCCCGGCATGCGCACATCGGTGAGCACCACGCCAGGGAAGTGTTCAGGCAACTGCTCCAGGCAATCCTCGGCACGCGCAAAGACTTGCACCGTAAAGCCGGACAGCGTCAGCCATTGCTCGACTGCCTGTCGGATAGGGGCTTCGTCATCTACCACGATCACCGAATTCAACATATCGGGTCAGATTTCCAGAAAGTCATTGGGCAGGCTGAACCAGAATATCGCGCCCGTGGCGTGATTCTCCGCAGTCAGTTGGCCGCCCAGTTCATGAATGATCGCGTATGACACGGCCAGCCCCAAGCCAAGGCCGTCTCCTACCGGTTTGGTGGTGAAAAACGGATCGAAGATATTGGCCAGGTTTTCGACAGCAATCCCCGAGCCGGTATCGCTGACGCTGAGGCGCCATTGATCATTGAGGCTGTCAATACGCACTTCCAGTTTCCTTGGCGTGCTGTCACGCATGGCGTCCAGCGCGTTGCGTAAAAGATTGATAAGCACCTGCTCCAGCCGAATCGCATCGCCGCGTACCCAGGCGGGACGTGCCAGGTGTAGAACGCAATCGATGTGTTCCTCGCGCAACCGAGGGTCCAGCAGCAGTAATGCCTGATCAACCACCGTGGCGAGGTCCAGTCGCTCGCGCAAGCCACTGGGGCTTTTACGTGCGAAGGTCTTGAGGTGGCCGGTCAGGGCTGCCATGCGGGTCAATTGCTGGTCGACGGGGACCAGCGCTTTGCAGGCTTCGTCGATACGACCTTGATCAAGCAGCAGGCGCAAGGTTGCCAGTTGCATGCGCTGGGCAGTCAGAGGCTGGTTGATTTCATGGGCCAGCGCCGCTGACATCTGTCCCAGTGCCGCCAGCTTGGCAGATTGCACCAGGCCGTCCTGGGCGGTCTGCAGATCGCGGGTGCGTTCAAGAACCAGGCGCTCCAGCTCGTCCCGGCTGCGCTCGCGCAAGCGGGCCAGCCGCCAGCGCTGATAAAGGAACAGGGCCAGAAAGACCAACGCCAACCAAATGCCGGCAGCAGCGAGCCCTGCATTGCGAATGTCCTCATTGGACACCGGCGGTTTGCGCAACAGGTGCAGCGTCCAGTTTTCATCGGGCAAGGGTAATGACTGCCAGAGGTAGTCAGCCGTACCGTCCGGGCCTTCGACACGATTCAGATTGCTGTGCGGACCTATGCGATCAATGAGTCGACTGCGCAGCGGCGACAGCGGCTTTTTATCGTATTGGCGGGTGCGCAGCAACTCGGTGCGGTTTTCGACTGAAATGGGCTCCAGCTCGCGGTAACGCCAGCCGGGCTGGTTGGCGATAAATACAATGCCCTTGTCATCACTGACCAACAGCAGGTCTTCGCCCTGGCCCCATTCCTTTTCAAGCGTGGGGAACTCCAGCTTCACCACCATGGCGCCGATGAACGTGCCCTGGTCGTCCAGCACTGCACTGGACAGGAAGTAGCCGGGGATGCCTGTGGTTACACCCACGGCGTAGAAACGCCCGACACCCTCGGCGCGAGTTTGCAAAAAATAAGGGCGAAAGCCGTAGTTGTGGCCAACGTAGCTATTGGGCGTACGCCAGTTGCTCGCGCCGATGGCCAGACCATGACGGTCGAGCAATTCGAGCGTCGACGAATGCGCGGTGTCGTTGATCTTTTCCAGCTTGAGATTGAGCGCCTGCTGCTCGGTCTCGCTGATCGGTGCCTTGAGGGCGACACGTATTTCAGGATCCAGTGCCAGCACCGACGGCAGCGCGCGGTAGCGTTCGATCAGGGTATGCAGGGTGTTGGCGTATAACGATAACTGCCCGCTTGCGCGGACAGCGTCTTCCGACACAGCGTGGCGCTGCGCCTGATGCATCGCCAAACCGGCCGAAAGAGCGGCACCTGCCAGTATCAGCAGCACATACAGGGTTAAGCGCAGATAGCGATGCTTGAACGTCATGTCACGTGCACTGCCTGACGAGTCGGATGGGCGCGCTCGTGGGCAGGGTGCTCACGAGTGTGCCATCCGCAGTATTACAACAGGGTGAAGGTCGCTTCTTTCACGGTTTGGGAGTCCAGACCGATCATCACCTTGAAGTCGCCCGGCTCGGCAGCGTATTTGAGCTGCGAGTTGTAGAACTTCAGGTCATCTTCGCTGAGCGTGAAGGTAACAACTTTTTCCTGACCTGGCTCAAGCTCGACCTTTTCAAAGTTTTTCAGTTCTTTGACGGGGCGGCTGATGGACGCGGCAATATCACGCAGATACAGCTGTACCACAGTGGCCCCGGCAACCTTGCCGGTGTTCTTGACGGTGACGCTGGCGGTCAGTTTGCCTTTACGTGCCATGTTGGCGTCCGACAATTTGATGTCCGAGACGTCGAACTGCGTGTAGCTCAGGCCGTAACCAAACGGGAATAGCGGGCCGTTGGGCTCCTCGTAATAGTGTGAGGTGTAGTTGCCCGGCTTGCCTTCATGGTACGGACGACCGGTGTTCAGATGTGCGTAGTAGACCGGCAGTTGACCGATGGAACGTGGGAACGACATGGCCAGCTTGCCTGATGGGTTGTAGTCGCCGAACAGGACGTCAGCCACGGCATTGCCGCCTTCGGTACCGGGGAACCACGTTTCGAGCATGGCGTCGGCCTGCTCCTGTTCATCGACCAGAACCAGAGGACGGCCGTTCATCAGGACCAGTACCAGTGGCTTGCCGGTCGCTTTGAGGGCCTTGATCAGGTCACGCTGTTTGCCTGGAATGGTCAGGCTGCTGCGGCTTGCCGACTCATGTGACATACCACGTGACTCACCCACTACCGCCACGATCACATCGGCCTGTTCCGCAACCTTCACGGCTTCGTCGATCATTTCCTGAGCCGGGCGTGGATCAACTTCCACCTCCTTCTCGATGAAATTCAGGTAGTTGAGGATGTGCTCGTTGTCGCTGACGTTGGCGCCACGGGCATAGACCAGTTTGGCCTTGTCGCCCACGGCGTTGGCCAGACCTTCATATACGGTCACCGACTGGTTGGGACGGCCAGCGGCCGACCAACTGCCCAGCATGTCGAGATGACTCTGTGCCAGGCTGCCGATCACAGCGATGGTGCCCTGTTTTTTCAGCGGCAGGGTGTCGTTCTGGTTTTTCAGCAGCACCAGCGTCTTGCGGGCTACGTCACGAGCTTCTGCACGGTGCAGACGGTCGTCGGAGTAGGTGTCGGCAGGATCATCCGCAGCAACGCCGATGCGGCCATAAGGCGAAGCAAACAGGCCCATGTCGTACTTGGCACCCAGCACTTCGCGCACAGCGTTGTCGATTTCCTGTACCGAGACTTCGCCGTCTTTCACAAGGCCTGGCAACTGCTCGCCGTAAGCGACATCGTTCATGCTCAGGTCGACGCCAGCCTTGATGGCCAGCTTGGCGGCTTCGCGGTAATCCTTGGCCACGCCGTGTTCGATCAGTTCCTTGATCGCGCCGTGATCGCTGATGGTCACGCCCTTGAAGCCCCAGTCCTTGCGCAACAGATCCTGCATCAGCCATGTATTGGACGTGGCTGGCACGCCATTGATCGAGTTGAGCGCAACCATGATGCCACCCGCACCTGCATCGATACCGGCACGGTAAGGCGGCAGGTAATCCTGGTACATGCGGGTCATGCTCATATCCACGGTGTTGTAGTCACGTCCGCCTTCCACCGCACCGTACAGGGCGAAATGTTTGACGGCAGCCATGATGCTGTCATTCGCGCTTACAGTTTTGCCCTGGAACGACCGGACCATAACGTCTGAAATGCGCGACACCAGATAAGTGTCTTCTCCGAACCCTTCAGAGCTGCGACCCCAACGTGGATCGCGGGAAATATCAACCATCGGAGCGAAGGTCATGTCGAGGCCGTCAGCGCTGGCTTCCCTGGCCGAAACCCGGCCTGTCAGAGCGATGGCGTCCATGTCCCAGCTGGCGGCCATACCCAGGCTGATCGGGAAAATGGTGCGATGCCCGTGTACCACGTCGTAGGCGAAGAACATCGGGATTTTCAGGCGGCTCTTGGCGACGGCAGCCTCTTGCAGCGGACGGTTTTCCGAGCGCGTAATGGAGTTGAACGTGCCGCCGATGCGGCCTGCGGCGATTTCCTTGAGGATCATGGGCTGGGGCATTTCTGAGCTGATGCTGATCAGACGCAACTGGCCGATTTTTTCATCCAGAGTCATTTGTTTCATGAGCTTGGAAATGAACGCGTTCTTGGCCTGAAGCGTGACTTTCTCGGAGGGCGCAGCGTTCTGGGCCAGTGCCGACTGGCTGGCAAGACCGACCAGTAAACCTAATACACACAGCTTATTCATGAATAATTTCTCAAGGCTTTTGTCGGTAACTCGCGTTTAATATCCGACAGCCAGTTTTTGGGTTATAGACCTTTGGCGTTATTGTTCGAGCAGGGGGCAAGGAGGGCGCGTGCAAGCATGGGTGCGCAAGGTCTCTCCCTGTTGCGTACTGAAACAATCATTTTTGACTGATCTTTGTACACGCCAGCCTGGTCAACGATTGATCGATTCCTGGTCTCTGGCGGGGGATTATGCCGGGGAACTTCTGTTTTGGCTAAGCGTGTCGATTCACTGGATTCAAAAAGTACCGGAGGTCCGATTTTGAAGTGTGTGTTACCGATTATGTTGTTCCTGTTAATGGCGGTGGGAAGTGTGTTTCGTGCCCAGGCAGAACCGCCGGCGCTGGTCTTTCCACCCATGACCGGCAGTGTGATTGACGCTGCCCAGATGCTGGACAGCCAGACCAGCGTGCGTCTCTCCAAACTGCTGCGTGCCCATGAGCAGGCCACCGGTGAACGCGTGGTCGTTGTGACGCTGGCTGATTTGCAGGGCGCCAGCCTTGAAGATTTCGGCGCTCGCCTTGGTGATGCATGGGGCCTCGGCCGAGGCGGCAAGGCCAACAGCGTGCTGATGCTGATCCATCGTGACAAACGCAAGGTGTTCATTGAAGTGGGTTCCGGGGTGGAGAACCGTCTGACCGGTGCTCAGTCTTCACTCATCGTCGATATGCTGATGATGCCCGAGTTCAACGAAGGCCGTTTCGCAATGGGCATCGAGCGCGGCACTCAGGCAGTGGTCACCGCGTTGGGTGGTCAGGTGCCTGATTATCCCGAGCTGTCCGGAGTGCTCGGCGGGGCTGAGGAGCAGGGCAGTGATAATCAGGTATGGTTGCTGGCGATGGCCTTGACGTTGGTGGTGCTGATCATTGTGGCCGTCAGTATCCGGCGCGGTGCTACAGGGCGGGTAGGCACATGTGACGAGGCATGTGGTCGCAACGGCGGCCGTTTTGGCGGCGGCGGCGCTTCAGGCAACTGGTAATTGACCCGTCAGGGAATGAGAGAGCAATGGCTTTACTGAACAAAGAAGAACAACAATTGGTAGCGCAGGCGATTGATCGCGTCGAACAGCGAACCGATGCCGAACTGGTGACCGTGCTGGCCGCGCGTGCCGACGATTATGCCTATCTGCCCCTGATCTGGGCCGGTCTGCTTGGGTTGTTGTTGCCGGGCAGCATCAATTATTGCCTCCAGTGGCTGAGTGCCGATGAGCTGATGCTCGCGCAAATGAGCACCTTCATCGTGGTGGCTCTGGCGTGTCGGATTCCGCAAGTCACCGCCCACCTCGTACCTGCCTCGGTCAAGCATTGGCGGGCCGGTAATCTGGCCAGGCGACAGTTTCTCGAACAGAACCTGCACAAGACTCAAGACGGCACCGGCATTCTGGTATTTGTCAGCGAAGCCGAGCGTTATGTGGAGATTCTTGTCGATCATGGCATTGCCAGTCGTCTGCATGACGATACCTGGAAAGCCATGGTTGATGTGTTCACCCAGCAGGTAAGGGACGGGCAGACGCTGCAAGGGTTTCTGGGCTGTATCCATGCCTGTGGCGAGCTGCTGGCCGATCATGTGCCGGTCACGCATGGCAGAAACGAACTGCCCAACCGGCTGGTCGTGCTCCGTTGAGGCGTGCCTCAACGTGTTCAGAAGCCAAGGCGAGTCTCAGGACACTGAAACCCGCCTTGCAACCCCTACCTACTCAGACAATACGTTTGATCGCGTAAAACAATGCAAGGTATGTTTTGAGTTCGGAAATGTGCGCTTCAACCGCCTCTGTCGCGGTGTCCGCAGACATCTGGGCAGTCACGAAAGTACGCAGCGACTCATACACCTTGGTCGCTTCCAGAACCCAGGCCATCTTGCTCTGTTCTGCAGCCTTCAGTCCGGTCAGGGTGTCGAGGTTCTGAACGATGCTTTTAGCTTCTTGCCTGGCCGATCGGGAATTCTCCAGCGCATCGTTGTAGCGAGCTCTCAACCTGTCACGTTCGGCAGTCAGATCGGCATAAGTGATCGCTCTGCTGATCCCGTCCAATAGCTGGGCTATTTTTTTGAGCCCCGCTTGTGCCACTGCCAGTTCTGGAGAAGGGGCGGTCAGCAATGCCAGCTCTTCAACTGAAGGCAGCATGTCTTTGAACTGGTTTGCCAGATTGTGCTGCTCAAGCGTGTTGATCAAGGCATCCAGTACCTTGCGATCCTCAGCCAGCGTGCTCATCTGCGCGTCCCACTCAGCCGAACGTTGAGCCAGCGCTTCAAGCTGGCGCTGCAATGTCTCTTCGAGTCGATTGTTCTCAAGCTTCAGGTCGATCTGGGCAAGGTCATCGCTGCTGCGTGCAATGGCGTTTGCGTGACCGCGAATGACCTCGTTCAACTGAGTTACCTGGGCAAATAACAGATCGTCGATGAGCTTCAGGGCGCGCTCTTTTTGCGGATCGCTCAGCTTCATATCGGCGATGATCCGCTCCCTTTTGAGGGTGATGGCTTGCAGTGTGATGTTATCCAACTGCGCCTTGAACGTCGCGAGCGTGTGGTTGAATACGCGATTTGCAACACTCAGGGTCGTTTGCAGGTACGGCATTCGATCTTTCATGACGGGAAGAAAATCAAGTTTCAGTGACACCACGTGCGCCTGCAGCGCCACGCGAGCAGCGTCCATGGCGATTCGATCGGGCACTACGAGGTGCAACGCAGTTTTTAAAGTAGCGGTGGGCATGTTCATATCCTTATGAATGACTGTTTTGATTGACGAGCGAACTCGGTCAAGGCGCTGTCGAAAATGGCAAGCAGGGAATGGGTAATGTCTTTGATCTCTTCCCACGGCGTCACCACACTTTGAAATTGCAGCGCGAATGTCAACAGCGCCTGGTTATCCTTGATCCCTGCCAGTTCCGTGGCTGAGTTTTTGATGTAAGCCGAAATCATCGCCCACAGGTCCTGCAGGTTGGTCGCACTTCTGTACGCGTCCAGCATACGAACGTCCATGTCCTCGAGCAGCAGTTCCAGGCGACGCACCGCGGCGGCCAATGGCCGTTTCTCTGCGAGCTGGTTCAACTTCGCTTCTTTTTCATGAATCATCCGGTTGCGCTCTTTCCGGATATTCTCGGCCTTGCTGCCATAGATGCCGCCCGTGATGGCAACGCCGATCGGCCCGCCGAAAATCCCCCAGGCGACGTTTTTGGTAGTCGATTTGTACTCGTCGTTTTTTTGCTCGATATCCTGAGTCAGGCGTGCAATATCTTCTTCAAGGTTTTTGATTTGCTGGTCAAGGTCTGAGCGCTCCGCCAGTGCAGCCTTATGACGGATGCTCGGGATCAGATGCACGCTCAAGGTCTGAGTAAACGTGCTGATCTGCCCGGTCAACGATTCGGCAGACTGTTGGTACGCGTCTATCTGGGCCGCTATTGTTTTCAGAAACTCCGAGAGCGCGAAGCACACTTTCTGCTCTGCGGCGCTGAGCGGTGCAGACGAAATGCCTTGAATTATTTCGAGGGTCAGCTCACTGACGGTATGTTCAAGCTGGTCGAAAAGATCCATTTTCTCGATGTAGCTGACGATATCTGCGCCTTGCTGGGTGAATTTTCTGGCGAACAGATCAATGTCGATGCCGGTGAGTTTGATGTTCTGTTCGATGCTCGACCAACTGGCGGCGTGTTGGTGGGTGGCCCGGTATGTTTCGAGCAGGTCAGATGGTTCGAGACCCGCAATGTCGCTTCTGACAAAGCCGAGTTGTTGTTCAATTCGCGTCAGCGTGATCGGCAGCGAGAGGCCATGTCTTTCGTAGCGTTTTATAGTGAAGATGTCTTCTTTGGTCACAATCAGGGCAGCGCCTCGCCCTGCATTCTGTTCATCTTCCAGCGCCAGTTTAAGGTACTCGACAGGCTTGAGAATGACCCTGGCAAGTTGTTCGTTTTCAGGCAGTTCTGCGGGGTGAGTCATGGTGCACGATCCTTGTGCCATTTAAAGTCAGAGCTTGCGCTCATGTCCGTGTTGAACGCTTTCAACGCGTTTGACTATAACGATGCTCAAGGTTTGTACAATGCGTATTGGCTGCTTTCTTTGAAGGAGTATTCGCTGTTTTTATCATGGGCTTTTGAGGTGTAGGCGGACGCAGATGAACCCTGTGGTCCAAATAACCCTGCCCATGTCCGCCACAGACGCTTAAAATATGCCTCTGGATTTTTTGAGTCCCGTTGGGACGACTGAGGCACTTTTCGATGTCAGTTTCTCCTTCCCCGTCCGCTGCCGTGTCCGATCACCGCGCGCAGTTCCTGGCCTTGCTGGATACCAGCCTGTCGCAAAACTCTCTGGTCAAGCTGGTTCTGGCCAAACACGTGGGCAGCGAGGTCGAATTGCAGCGGGTCATCATCAAGCCGCTGATCGTCAAGGACCAGCCGTGCCTGTCGTTTGTCTATCGCTACAAGACGCGTGACATCACCAAGAATTTTCCGCTGGCGGAGGCGTTGGCGGTTGTTGCAGGCCTGCTGCCTGAGTCGTTCAAAAATGCGCACCTGTTGTCTCTGACCGAAGAGGTCCAGCTGGAATTCAGCAAGAAGGGCAAAACCACGCTGTTCAAGAGCAAGGCACAGCAAGAACGCGAAACGCCTTCAGCCGGTCATGACCGTGAAAAGAAGCGCTATCTGGAGCTTACCCGTCCGTTTCTGACTGACCTGGGCGTGACCAACAAGCAGCATGAGCTGATCCCGGCCATGTCGCGCAAATGGAAACAGATCAACAAGTTCATCGAGGTGTTTTCCCACGCATTGACTTCATCGCCCTTGAAGCTTGATCAACCGATCAAGGTCGCGGACTTCGGTTCGGGCAAGGGCTACCTGACGTTCGCCATTCATGATTACCTGCGCAATACGTTGCAGGCAGAAGGGATGGTGACCGGCGTTGAGTTGCGTGAGGACATGGTGACGTTGTGTAACAACGCCGCCGCGCGACTGGAACATCCCGGCCTGGCGTTTCAGCATGGCGACGTGCGTACGGTTGCGCCCAGCGCGCTGGATGTGATGATTGCGCTGCATGCCTGCGACATCGCGACGGACTACGCCATTCACATGGGAATCCGCTCCGGTGCCTCGATCATCATGTGCTCGCCGTGCTGCCACAAACAGATTCGCCTGCAGATCCAGAGTCCTGTCCTGTTGAAACCGATGCTGCAATACGGCCTGCACATGGGTCAGCAGGCGGAAATGGTCACCGACAGCCTGCGTGCCTTGCTGCTGGAAGCCTGCGGATATGAGACGAAAGTGTTCGAGTTCATTTCGCTGGAACACACCAACAAGAACAAGATGATCCTTGCGGTCAAACGCGCCGAGCCGGTTGATCCGACGCATTTGCAGGCGCGTATTCAAGAGCTGAAAACGTTCTACGGAATTACCGAACACTGCCTGGAAACCCTGCTCCGGGGCGACGGTACTCTGAACTGAAGGAGCGTTAACTGACGGCTTCGACCGTCCTGGGCGCAATGACCGATGTCTTGCGCCCGAGCATGACGGTGGCAATGACTGCGGCGGCAAACACCCAGGTCATCGGCTCGATATGCTCGCCAAAGAACAGGGCGGACAATGCGATGGTGAAGAAGATCTGCAGCAACTGGACCTGACTGACCCGAGAAATCCCGCCCATCGCCAGCCCTGAATACCAGGCAAAGAAGCCGATGAACTGCGAAAAAAACGCCACGTAGCCGAACGCCCACCACGTGCCGAACGAGATCGTGCCCTGGTGCTGTGCCGCCAGATAAAGACACGGCCCCACCAGCAGAGGACTCGACAGCACCAGCGCCCAGCAGATGACCTGCCAGCCGCCCATTTCCCTGGCCAGTCGACCGCCTTCAGCATATCCCAGCCCGCCAACGGCAACGGCTCCGAGCATCCAAAGATCGCCCGCTTGAATACTGCCAGCGCCGCTCATGAGTGCGTAGCTCAGCACCAGCGCGCTACCCAGTGCCGCACACAGCCAGAACGCTTTTGAAGGCCGCTCGTTGGAAAGCCACGCGGCATAGATCGCGACGAACAATGGTTGTATGCCGTTGACCAGGGCGCCGTGTGATGCCGGCAGGGTCTGCATGGCCCATGCCGACAGAATGGGAAAGCCGATGATAACCCCGGCAATTACCAGCAACAGTCCTTTGAATTGCTGACGCGTCGGCCACTTCTCGCGCCGCCAGTACAACAATGCGGCCGCAGGAATGGCGGCGAGCAATGCACGGCCCAGACCATTGAGCAGTGGATGGATTTCCTGCACCACGACGCGGGTCATGGGTAGCGTCAAACTAAAAATAACCACTCCCAGCAGGCCCAGGGCCATACCGGTGTTTTCACGAGACGACATGATTGCGATCCAGTCTTTTTGTTGTGTTTACAAGGACAAGTATCTAGCCATAGTTCGCCATGGCTTGCCTTCACAGCTACCGACGGATTTGGCCGTACAGTTTGCTGGCGTCTCGAAAGGACTGAGGTCGCAGGTTGGCAGCGAATGTCGTTACAGCGGGCGAGGAGGGCGGCGATTCGAAACGGATTATCGGGCTGACCGAAGGCGTCACGCATTTGCCGTTGGCAGGATGCGTGACGCCTGGTTCAACTCAGGTCCCCGATTTGATTTTGGTCCATGCTCGGGTGCGGGCCCGCTCTGCCGCTGCAGGCAGCGGTTGCAGGGTATACAGCGTTTTCATCGCTTCTTCGGTCGGGTACAGATTTGGGTTGTTGCGGATCTCGGGCGTTACGAGATCGTTGGCATTCATGTTGGGGTTCGGGTAACCGACAAAGTCGCTGATCGGCGCAATGACCTTGGGTTGCAGCAGGTAGTTGATGAAGGTCAGCGCGTCCTGAGTATTCTTCGCCCCTTTTGGAATCGCCAGCATGTCGAACCAGATCGGCGCACCTTCCTTTGGCAGGCGCATGTCTACGGTCACGCCATTTTTGGCGTCTTTGGCGCGGTTGGCGGCCTGGGAGAAACTGCCTGAATAGCCGACCGCCACGCAGATGTCGCCGTTGGCGATGTCGGCCATGTATTTCGAGGAATGGAAGTAGGTGATGTAAGGCCTGATTTTCAGCATCAGCGCTTCGGCTTTCTTGTAGTCATCCGCCTTGGTGCTGTTCGGCGGCAGGCCCAGATACTGTAATGCCAGCGGCATGATCTCGGACGGCGAATCGAGCAGGGCGACGCCACACTGTTTGAGCTTGCTGATGTTCTCTTCTTTGAAGATCAGGTCCCAGCTGTTCACCGGCGCGTTTTCGCCCAGTACGGCCCTCACCTTGTCCGGGTTGAAACCGATCAGAATCGTCCCATACATGTAGGGCACGGCGTATTTGTTGCCGGGATCGTTGGCCTCCAGCAGCTTCATCAGCTTGGGGTCGAGGTTGGCATAATGGCTGAGCTTACTGCGGTCCAGAGGCTGGAACACACCCGCTTCGATCTGCTTGGCGAGGAACACGTTGGACGGCACCACCACGTCGTAGCCCGAATTGCCGGTGAGCAGTTTGGCTTCCAGCGCTTCGTTGGTGTCGAAGATGTCGTAGATCAAATTGACTTTGGTTTCGCTTTTGAAATCGGTCAGTGTCTGCGGGGTGATGTAGTCGAACCAGTTATAGACCCTCAGGGTGCGTGGCTCGTCGGCCTGTACGGTCGCACACAGCAGCGATGCGCACAGCAAGGGGATAAAGCGCTTGAGTCGTTTCATTGTGAGCTCCAGAGATTAAAATCAAACGCGTTCAAAACCTTCCAATACATTCACGGCATTGATGCCGATTTCTTCCACGGCGTAACCACCTTCCATCACGAACAGCGTGGGCTTTCGGAGACGGGCAATGCGCTCGCCTATAGTCAGGTAATCGTCGCTGTCGAGTTTGAACTGTGAGATCGGATCGTCCTTGAACGTATCAACGCCCAGCGAGATCAGCACGACGTTCGGGTCATAGCGTTCCACCTCCTTGCACGCCTGTTCCAGTGCCTCGCTCCAGCGATCCCAGCCACTGCCGGCGGCCAGCGGGTAATTGAAGTTGTGCCCCGCACCGTCACCTTCGCCGGTTTCGTCGGCATAACCGAGAAAGAACGGGAACTCCGCTTCCGGATGGCCATGAATGGAGGTGAACAGGACGTCGCTGCGCGAGTAGAAAATCGCCTGCGTGCCATTGCCGTGGTGATAATCCACGTCAATGATCGCGACTTTCGCGGCGCCCTGATCGAGAAAGGCCTGGGCGGCGATGGCGACATTGTTCAGGTAGCAATAGCCGCCCATGACGTCGCTGGCGGCATGGTGGCCGGGCGGCCGACACAACGCGAACGCGCTTCGGGCTCCCGCGTGCATGGCCCGTTGTGCGGTCAATGCGACTTGTGCGGCGCTGTAGGCTGCCTGCCAGGTACCCGCTGTAATGGGCGCACCCGCGTCGAAACTGTAGTAACCCAATTCGCCGTGCAGACTTTCAGGTATCACGCCACGCAACGTGCGGGCGGGCCAGGTGTAGGGCAGCAGATCGCCGTCACGGCCCATGTCGTTCCAGCGCGCCCAGGCTTGTTGAAAAAAGGTCAGATACGCTTGGGTGTGCACGCGCAGCAGCGGGGCCAAACCAAAATCGTCCGGCGGCAACACGGGTCCGATATTACGTGTGCGAATGCGCTCAAGCACATGATCGGCGCGCGATGGCATCTCGAAGCAGGGCATCAATTGCCCGTCAATCAGCTCGCAGCGGCCATGGTGTAGACGGTGGTCGTCCGAATAGATCGTCAGCATTGTTATTTTCCTCACGGCAGGTTGCTCATTCTTGGCGAGCAGCACCCGTTGCGGGAACGATCATTACGGCCAAAAAAGGATTGATTCGGCCATAAATATTGACCTGATATCGCCCCTTATTGAGGCGCGACGCCCCGTTTGAAGGCAGTTTCAGTTGCGGTAATGACTCGGCGCGACGCCGCTCCACCGCGTGAAGGCGTGTCGAAAACTTGCGGTCTCGCTGAAACCCAGCTCTTCGGCAATTCGATGAATAGGAAGCCGGTCTTCGTGTAACAACTCCTTGGCTCGCTCGAAGCGCAATTCGTCGAGCAAAGCCTGATAAGTGCTACCGTTTGCAAGCAAGTGACGACGCAAGGTGCGCTCTGAGCAGTTCATCTGTTGTGCAACAGCGCCCAGACTGGGCGCGCCTTTCAGTTGGTCGGTGATCAGCCGGCGAACGCGCGCCAGCCAGGCCTGGCGCCCGGTGAACTCGGTGTTCTGTCGCCGACACCGCTCATGCATGTCGCGATGGGTGATGCGGTCAGCCAGCGGCAGGCCATGGTCGAGCCAGATGCGCGCAAATCCGAACGCATTCTCGCTGTGATCGAACTGTACGGGGCTTGCAAATGTTTCGTCATAGCGTTGCAGGCAATCAGGTGCCGAATGCTTGAACCGTGCGCCAACCAGGGGCAGCGGATGCCCCAGCAGGTCGTCGCAGATAAGCTTGAGTGAGGCCAGACACATTTCGGTGTTGAACACGGTCAGTTGCTCATGTGCGCCATAGTTGCTTGCGCCGAGCCAGACTGTGTCGCCATCGTCTACCAGGTGCAGTTCAAACAACGTCCCCAGCAGGGCGGGGTAAGCAAGCGCCAGACGCAATGCATCCCCCAGTGTGGCGCTGGTGAGTAATGCGTAACCCAGAATGCCGTAAGACGACACGTGCATACGTCTGCCCAGTTCCAGCCCGACATCGGGGCGCAACGCCACCGCATTGGCGTACACGCGCATTTCCTGATGCGTGGTGATGCGGATCTCGGCCCGTTCGAGTTCTGCCACATTGATCCCGCTGCCTTCCAGCAACGCTTCGCGTGTAAACCCCTGCGCGACAAATGTTTCGAGCACCAGTGAAACGGCGTTCAGGGTGGTGAGATGAGCATGCAACATCGGCGCTTTCCGTTGGCTGACAATCCTGGGCAAAAGATGCACAGCCTGTACCGCCTTGTATATATTGAATGCATGAGTTGCGAACCTGTTCACATCACCTTGGCCGGTATACAACAGGCGATCAGGTTGGCTTCATGGACTGAATATTCTCAGGCTCAGAGAGAAGGCTCGCACATGGACACGTTAAGGCCATACGCCCTCATGGATCGGGATGCCTGTCTGCACATCTTCGATACCAATACGCCGCATTATTTCGACCCTTCGGAACGAGAGAAATTTGCCAACTTTCTGCTCGCCCCGCTGGGGGAGTACTTTGTGGCCCAACGCAATGGCGAGACATTGGGCTGTGGCGGTTTTCTTGTTCTGACCGACTCATCGGTAGCCGAACTGACGTGGGGCATGGTGGACAGTCACCACCACGGAAAAACCTGGGTCGCTTTCTGACCCTGGCCCGGCTGGAACTCATGAAGTCGATCCCCGATGTGATCAGCGCTTACATCAATACCAGCCAACATGTTCAGGGCTTCTATACAGGACTGGGCTTTGTTGTGAACCATATTGAAATTGATGCTCATGGCCCCGGTATTGACAGCGTCAAAATGTCGATGACGATTGGAAGCACTCCGTTTTCAGTAAGAGCGTGTGGAAATACAAAAGATGAAGCGCTAAAACTTGTACAAGAACACTGCAAATTTTCATAAATGTACAAGAATAGTTTTTATGTACTAACAACAGGCTCGTCATTGATATTTATAGGGAACGTCTCATTTTTAAGACTTTCTCACCGTTAATGACGTATCAAATTGACTTGTCCCAGGAAGACCATGAACGCCTACCGACTTTCCACGCTTGAAATAAAGCACATGATTGAACAATCATTGCTTCCGCATCGCTGTGAGTGGGCCATGGCAGATGGGGGGTCATTGACGTTGACGCTGACCAGCGCCGCAAGTCCTCAGGACGTGATCTGCATGACCGGTATCAAACTGTCCAGCCTTGCCTCGAGCAGGGCCATTTCCGAGCTGGTGGGTGAGGCTCGGTATCTGTTGTCCATGAGCGGGACGCAAAGTATTGCGTTTGCCGATCAGCCAGCGCCCCTGAAGCACTGGAAGTAATACAGCTTTTCTGTCACGTGTCGCGCGATAACTGCCTCGACACGTTGATGTATAAGCCGCCATCATCGTGACGGAATATCCTCGATATCTCTGACGATATTACGAGGCAAAACTCTGATGAAAAACTTCTCGGTGCTGGAATTTCCTTTATTCGTCACTATCGAGGCCAAGGTTTTCCAGTTTTCCAATTCGCCTTTTATACCGCCCGGCTGCAGGCGCTCAAGATGCTTGCCGAAATGCAGCACCTCGTTGCCAGACTTCTTCACTGAAACCTGATAGCCGAAATCGACGCTCAGCAGGACGGTATTGTCATCGACGATTGACGATATCAACCCTGCTTGAGAGTCATTGATTCGGCGCGTGTACACCGTACTGACGTCAGCAGGTAATCCGCATCGTCTTTGCTGGCAGCGTAACGCTTGGCCTTTTTCAAGCCATTGATCAGCTCAAGCTCAGATCCGTCTTTCACTTGACCATGGGTCATGAATCTCTCGTTTTCACCCTCCAGCTTGAGTTCGAATGTCTCGACCCGATAGGTGGCTGTTTTCGGGATGTGCACCGGAGTGGGGGATAGGTAGTAGTCAGGCGTGGAAGCGCAGCCGGCAACAAAGGCAACGGCCAGCAACAGGACAGCAAAGCGCATTTTTCGTCCTTGGGATGGTGGGTGGTAATTCAAATACAGGCCCTTGGTCGGCAAAATCCTGTACAGGTTCCCGTCCCGCACTCCTGAGTGCGGACGGCCTGAGGTCGTAACGGCTGAACCGTTTCTGGACGTTTGGTCCGTCACCAGGTCTGGCTGAGGCCGTGTTTCTGCGTTGCCTGACTATTATTGAGTCTGGCCGATTTCTGTAACGCAGCTCGCATCTGGAGAAAATTCATGTCCACATTCGACACCGTTGGTTTTCTGGGCTTTGACGTATTTGGCACCGTCGTCGACTGGCGAAACGGCGTGGCCCGCGCGGCTGCGCCGTTTCTGCAACGCCATGACGTAAGCGCAGACCCGCTCGATTTCGCGGATCAATGGCGCGCGCTGTATCAGCCGTCCATGCAGCGTGTGCGTTCTGGCGAGCGCCCCTACGTAACTCTGGATGTGCTTAATCGTGAGAATCTGGAAACCGTGCTCGCCCGGTACGATTTCGATTTCGGCGCGGCGACAGACGTAGAACTCGTTGAGCTCAACCGCGCCTGGGAACAGTTGGATCCCTGGCCGGACGCCGTCGCCGGTCTGACCCGCTTGAAGCGCAAATTCGCGATCGGCGCCCTGTCGAATGGGCACATTGCCGGGATGCTGAAACTGGCGAAATTCGGCGGCTTGCCATGGGACGTCATCCTTGGTGCCGAGATCGCGGGCACCTATAAACCTCAGCCGCAGGTGTATGTGAAATCGGTCAAAACGGCGGGTTTCTCACCTGAATCAGCGGGCATGGTTGCGGCGCACAATTCCGACCTGACGGCCGCTCGTGCCAATGGCCTGAAAACAGTGTTCGTTCGCCGCCCCACCGAATATGGCCCCAATCAGACGGTCGATCTGAGCCCGGCAAAAGACTGGGACCTGATCGTTGGCTCCCTGACCGACGTTGCCGATGCGCTGGGGTGTTGAAATGATAGGTGCACGAATGCCTCAACGGTCATACGGCACCACTGGGTAAAAATCATGGATCGAACAGAGGATGGGTCTTTCAGATGAATAGCTGCCGCGTTGCCATTGATTCTGCGGCAGGACCCGAACGTTATTACTCAGGAGAAAGTCATGTCATCCAGCCGCCCCCTCGCTCTGGTCACCGGAGGTTCGTCAGGCATCGGTTTTGAACTGGCCAAACAGTTTGCTCAGAACGGCCACGACGTAATCATTTCCGGGTCCAGCGACAAAGTAAAAACGTCCGCGCAGGAAATAGGCGCGTTGGGCGTCGAGTGTTTCGCCTATCAGGCAGATGCGTCGACGTACGACGGTGTCGAAGCGCTGTGGAATTACGTCATGTCTCTTGATCGTCCACTGGCTGCCGCAGCGTTGAATGTCGGCATCGGTCAGGGCGGGGCGTTCGTCGATAACCCGCTCGAAGACGATTTGAAGTTGATCGCCATTAACATCACCGGCACCGTGCACATGGCCAAGCGGGTGGCGACGCACATGCTGGCCAACAAAAAGGGCCGAATCCTCATCACCTCTTCCATTTCAGCCACTCAGCCCACACCCTATGAAACGGTGTATGGCCCCTCCAAGGCATTTGGATTTTCCTTCGCTGAATCGCTGCGCGAAGAACTGCGCGGAACAGGCGTCACCGTGACAGCGCTGCTCCCCGGCGCAACTGACAGCGAGTTTCACAAAAAGGCCGGGATGGGCAGCAGCAAGATCGGCAGGTCAGAGAAAAATGACAAGACCGAGGTGGCCAGGCAAGGCTTTGAGGCGTTGATGAATGACATCGATCATGTTGTGGGTGGCGATGAAGCGACCAAACAGCAGGCCATCGACAACCGCACCACGCCAGAAACGGTAAAGGCGCACACCCATGCCGAGAATGCCCGGCTTCACTAGACGCTTGCCGTCGACGCACCGAGAGGCGCCGCCGGATTGCCCAACGACCTCTGGAACGTGTTCATGAAGAAAAGCGAACTTCCCGTCAAAACCTGCGCAGTCTGCGGCCTGCCGTTTACCTGGCGTAAAAAGTGGGCAAGGTGCTGGGACGAAGTTCGCTATTGTTCAGAGCGGTGTCGGCGTAATAAAGGCACGTGAGCGCTGAGCAAAGGCCCGGAGTCTGGAGACAGCATTTTGCAGAGTGGGGAATGATTTATTCGGGGGTGTAAAGCGAGCCGCCCAGACATGTCTGAATGCTGAGTTTTCAAAGGCTTCTGTTTGATTTCATTGAAGAATATGGAGCGGGTAGAGGGAATCGAACCCTCAACTAAAGCTTGGGAAGCTTTCGTTTTACCACTAAACTATACCCGCATTTAAGCGTTGTTACGGTGCGCGTTCGCGAGCCGTTCTGTCAGAACTGTCGCCCTGAAGGGCACCCGCTTCGAGCGGCTGACTTTGTACCAGAAGCAGACCTTGATTTGAAGCGCTAATTTTTCCCGGCTGCAGGTTCAGTGCAGGTGCCTGCCATGGGAGCCAGCCGCCGAGTGCCGTTGTTCGTGCACTGGCGGTGGTTTCCCCGGCTCTGTCGAGCGCTGGTGTCAGAGGGCGAAGGCATGATGGTTCTGGACCAGGTTGTAGGCGTGGCGCGAGGGCTCGGTCACGGTTGTTTGCGGTTGCAGAAAGCTCATCAGCGCCAGTTTCGAGTCTCGGCAGGCGGCCTTGTGCTCCATGTCCAAGAAGTGACCGGCGGCCTCAATGGTGCTGAAACGGCTGTTTTTTACGTACTGAGCGAATTGCCTGGCGTCGTCTGCGGCCGTGTATTCGTCCCAGGCACCGTTCATGAACATTACGGGCACGTTGATGCTGGTGGCTGCCGTCAGGTAGTTGCCCGGATCGATATCCAGAACCTGACTGATGTGGTGAAGCATCTGGTCATACTCATGCAGGTCCAGGCTGCTCACATGGCGATAATTGAAACGCTTGAACAGTGACGGCAGGTGTTTGCCGATAGTGTCGTTGATCAAGTGCCCCATTTCATGCCGATTGTGGGCGCTCAGGTGGGTGAGGCCGCGTTGCAGGTAGCTGCGCATGTGTTGGTTGATGACCGGCGAGAAGGAGCTGACGACTGCACTTTCAACTCGCTTCGGTCGATGGGAAAGCGCAACGAGCGCGGCGGCTCCGCCCCATGAAAACGACATCACGTGGTCGGCATTGAAGTGGTCGATCAGCTCCAGCAGGATCTGGCCTTCCACTTCCCGGGTGAGATGCGTCTGGTGCAGGTTATGAGGCTTGGATTTCCCGGCGTATGGCTGGTCGTAAAGCACAACGTTCAGCTGTGGGTTGAGATTGCGTACAGTCTGGGCAAAGGATGCCGTAGTGGCCAGTGAGCCGTTGACCAGAATGATGGTCTTTTCAGTGGCCTCTGCGCGATAGAATTCCGTGTAAACCCGAAACTGTCCTTGTATATCAAGCACCGCTTTTTCTGGCGACATAGGTATAACTCCTGGCGTAAACAGGTAAACGCGCAAACAACGTTGCACGAGTTTCGTGACAGGCAGGCATAGCCGATTAAAGGCCCATGTCGATCCTAACGATCTGTTCGACAGGTATTGTTATTGGCGGGCAATTTGCCGTGAGCCCTTGGCTCTATACGGCAAAAGGTTTCTTGGAATAGTGGTTTGACTCATCAGTCACATGCGGACTGACGATCTGGATTCAAGCAGGCGAAACCGTAACCCGCAAGGTTCGAGCGGCGGTTGTTTTTTTAATCCGCCGAACGGTTGTGACTTTTCAGAACAGGGCAATTTCCGCAGCGCGCAGTTCACGGTAGCTGGCGGGCTCAAGCGTGGGGTCGAGCGGCAATGCGCCCATGCTTTCCCGATGCAATATCAACACTTTATTGTCGAAGTGACCAAACATCCGTTTTATCTGATGGTACCGGCCTTCAACAATACTCAACCGTGCACATCGAGGCCCCAGCAGTGTCAGTTGTGCGGGTTGTGTGGTGATATTTTCGAATGAAAAATAAAAACCTTCTTCGAACTTCGATATATACCGTTCGTCGATCAACTGCTCGGTTTCGACGTAATAGACTTTCGGCAGTTTTGTTATTGGCTGGGTCAGTCGTCGCGACCATTGTCCATCGTTGGTAATCAGCATCAGCCCCGTCGTGTTGAAGTCCAGCCGTCCGGCGATGTGCAACTCGTGTTTGTCAGGCTCATCGAGCAGGTCAAGCACGGTGGGGTGTTGTGCATCGATTGTCGCGCTGACGCAACCCTGGGGCTTGTGCAGCATGAAATAGCGCGCAGCCTTGCCAGGCTGCAACACATCGCCATCGAAGGCCACGCAACTGAACTCACGCACGTCGTGGTGTGGATCGACGGTTTTGTGGCCATCAACCGTCACCCGCCCGTTGGCCAGCGCCAGGCGTACGGTCTTGCGATTGAAGCGGGGCAGGTTGCTGAGGAAGCGATCAAGACGCATGACGGTGATGACGTGACGGGGGCAGGACACGCATGGTACGCGATCTAGCTGACGGGTTGACCAGTGGCCGCGTCCGCAATCCCTGCGCAACGCGGGCACAGACACGCCTTGTTGCGCAGTTCGTCAGGCAGCGCCTGGAGCACCGCTGGGTCGATGGTTTCTGAAAAGCACCAGCAAGGCTGGCTGGCCGTACGCGGATCGGCAAGGCTGCACTGGTTGCTGTAACCGCACACAGGGCACAGTTGGGTCTGGTTCTCGACGGGGTTCATGGCGATACACGGTCTTGTGGTTCGGGTCACGGTATTTTAACAATCAGCGGCCTCACTGTCGGCGCCCGATAAACGGGTGAGCGGCCCATCAGCGATGCCAGCGCGGCGCAGCGGCAGTGCACCAGCAGAATCCTGTCGTAATGAATGTCTTGCGCCGAGAGTTTGTTGAAGAGGTCTGCCAGCGTCGGCGACGCACTGCCAAAGCGGTTTCGTACGGTCAGGACGTCCATGGGTATCGCTGGCAACTGCCCGCTGAGCGGTGAACTGTTCGAGTTGCGCACGATGTGTGCGATGTCGTCATAGGTTTCGTCCCTGAGCGTCTGGAATTTGGAAAGCGTGTAGTTCTTCAATCTCCCGGTCAGCGACGTGCCTGCCATGACCATGTCGGTGATGACCAGCGGCGCCAGCGTCAGTGGCTGTATTGGCGTATTACCCGCCGTAGTGGACGCGGCGAAGGCCTGGACACGGTTGCTGACAACCCGGTGCAACCTCGGGTCGACCAACTCGTACCCGTGTGGGGCATAGGTGCGAATCTCCGTACCGTTGGGGATCTTGACCGTCGAGGTCCACGGCAAGTAATGCCCGTGAGTGCTGACCACCAGGGTTCGGGCCTGGCCTCTGTCTGAGGTCCAAAGCAGAAACCTGCGGCCCAGCTTCCAGGCGTGGACCGGTGTGGCACCAAAGTTCGGATGGCTGACCACGGTCCAGCGCTTGAGCAGGGCGTTGTTGGGGAAGAACTGTTCAAGCCGGGTCTGACGCGGGTTTAGGGATGCAGTGGGCCGAAAGCTGATACCCCGAGGTACCGTTGCTGTCTTTTCCAGCGCCTGCGTGGCGATGCTGGACGGTTTTGAAAGCCTGTTCAGCGAGCGCAGCATTCTTGGAGTCTGCGGCCCAAGGTGCATCAAGCCCAGCGACAGCGCTGACAGCAGCGCCTGGTTTTTCTCGGGGTAGCGACTGCCTGGCAGGCGTGCGGAAGCGATATTCAACGAAGTGATGCCGGCTTCGGTTACCAGATAGGCGATGAAGGCCGGTGTCAGCAGCGGCGCCAGAGGCGCCAGCAAAGATTGCAGGTGCCGAAGGCGATTGCTCCAGGCCTCTATCGAGATCTGCGCAGACGTGACGATTTCGTCCTGCGCGTCATATAGCGCGTTCTGCTTCAGGACTTGATGCAGAAACGCGAAGAGCGAGCCGCTCAATTTTTTCTGGGTCAGTGAGTGACTCATGGCTTTGCGCGTATCGGGGTTGTACAGCGCATCGGTCCACGGGCGAAGGATGGACGCGGGCGCATCCGGTGCCTGCACGCCGCCCCACACGCTGAGCAGGTAGGTCAGACGCTTATAATGCCTGACGGGCACGTATCGCAGGACGGCGGTGCGCCAGGCTTCGCTCGCCGCGGCCAGTCGCAGATGACGGTGCAGTTCATCATCGCTGCGAAACTCGATGAAACTCGTCGAATGACCCGCCTGATACAAAACACTCGACCCACCGGCTTGCTCCAGCAACAGCAGGCCGGTGTACTGCTGTTCCATGCCATCGATCAGCGAGCCCTGCACGTAAAACCCCAGCGTGGACCAGCGTGCAGCATCAGGCGCCAGCAGAGCCTGCACTATTGCGTCGAAACCGCTGCGTTTGAGGCTGCCAAGTCTGAGGCTGATCAGTGCGTAAGTGATGAAAGTCGACCTGAACGCGTCTTCAATGGCACCTCGTTGAAGGCTCCAGAAAGTCTCCAGTCGTCGGGTCATCAAAGACAGAAAGTCCAGCGACTTTATGTAGTCTTCAATGGCCTGAGGTTTCACAGAAAGCGCATGGTGGTCGGTCAGGTTCCCAGTGCCACTGACGTCGTGAAACACCAGGGTACGTCCCTCGTGGTCGATATAGCCTGTCGGACAGTCGACCCGATAGTTACGAATCAGCGCCTCGCTCAGCGTGATCGGTTTCTCGTCGGGCGTATGAACATGGGTAGATGGCGTGCGTGCATCGCCCAGCGGGGTGATCGAGTTGCCGCGCTGATACGCGATATACACCTGCTCAGGATTGAGCGTCAGCCCGTGATGCTCGCGCAAGTAGTCTGCCATGACCTGGTTTGCGACCGTCGATGGCTGAGGCAACTGTTCGAGTATCGCAGGGTGGGTCTGCCAGAAGTCCACCGCACTGGCCATAGCCAGGCTGCGGGCGACAGGCTTCAACAGATCAATGCTGTCATAGGCTTCGGTGCTCAGCAGTGCGTAACCAAACGCTTCGTGGGCTCTGGTCATTTCAGCAAACACATCCCCCTCGATCACTCGCGACTCTGCAACAGGGGTGGTGTCGGTGGTTTGCTCCAGCGCACTCAGTACCTGTCGATGCAAGGCGGAGTCGTTGAGGGCGGCGATCAGTCTTCTGGTCATCTCTGCGGGGTCATCGCTGATGTATTCGATGATTTTTCCGCGGGCCCCCAGCACATGAATGAAGCAGTGCGAGGTGAGCCTGGACCTGAACTGGAAAAGGCCCGGCACCTGCTCGCCGCTGACAGACAGCGTTCGGGTTTCGGCCCTGACATCGAGCGCCGGATCAATGGTCGATGCCGCGTCGCAGGGGAAGTCGGACAGTCCCATGGCATTGAGCGACAGCAGATAACCTTCCCGAGTGATGCGTTTGCTCGCGTAGTGGCGTGACAAGTCATCAAGGAAGGCCAGCCGCCACAAGGTGCGATAGGTCGCTCGGTGCCGTGTCCAGAATGATTCCAGCGCAGCGGTGTAGTCAGTACTCCAGAGCGAGTTCAGGATCAACTTGAATGCTTGTGCCGCACTGAGGCTCGAGTCCTCATCAGACAATGGAGCCGGCTCGATGCTGCTTCGAAAAAGCGCCATGGCGCGCGGGCCATCGAAACAGGCCAGCGCCGTATCGGTCAGCGACAGGCGCACGCGGTATCGCTCGCGCCCATCGGTTGCCACCGAGGGATGGGTATCAGTGATAAAGGTGATGTACGAGTGGTCCGGATCCATCGGCCAACCAACCTGGTTGATGAGCAGTTCGGCCAGTTGCTCGCGAACGTAATGGCGTCGTCGGGGCGCAAAGTCCATGTCCAGTTGGCAGGCCTCCAGAAACAGTACCGAGTCCTTGATCAGTGCGAAGCCAGGGCTTTTTCGTAGCGCTTTGAAGCGTCGTACAAGCGCCTTGCTTTTATCGGCCACAGGTTCGCCTGCAAAGGGTGGCGGGCCATGTTCGAGAGAAGAAAAAGGCTGCAGCGACAGAAAAAACGGCAGAGGTTTTTCGAGCCTTGCGTGCATCGCGCTGCGGTAATCGGGCAGCGGCAGGGCCATGGATTGTGCAAGCGTTGCGGCAAAAGGGTTAAACGGGGTGTCCTGGCGAGGCGGACTCCAGACGGTGTTCATGACGACCTATCGAAGTAAGTGGGTTACCCATTCACTATGTCGGGAAGACGCCGAAGGGAAGGCATAACTATCTATTGATGGCCTGCAAACGCTTTGGCGGCATGCGTGAGCGTGCCGCCGCCGGCTGCCTTTTCAGCTGCTTTTCTGTTCCAGATAGGCACGCCAGCCGCCCAGGTGGCTGATGTTCAGCGCGCCGTCCAGTCCATAGCCTTCGCAGATAAAGCCGGTTTCCCAGCGTCCGTCGGCGAGTTGTACTTTACCCAACCCCAACGGTGCGGGGATCCCGGTGAGAAAAGAGCCCAGCTCGGCGCTCGGCAGTTCCCAGACCTCCACGGCAATCGCCACTCCGTGCTCAGCCACTCTGACCATGCCGGGCCGAAACGGCGGGCCGCCTGCCAAGGCATAGAGCTGGTAATCAGGTGAGCTTTGAGTCGCCTCCAGCAACCGTGCGCCGCGATGTTTGAGCTGACCATTCAATGCCAGCCCGTCCAGATGCGCGCCACACACGACCAGCCTTGCCTTGTCGCTGCGCGCTGGCTGAGCGATCGCGGGCAGCTGCGGCGACTGGCCTGCAACCAGCGCCAGTGCAGTGTGGCGCTGAAAGGCGTCGGCCAGGCTGAGCAGGTACTGATCGGTGAACGCTCTGCCGAACAGGGTCACGCCCCATGGCAGCCTGTTCTCCATGAAGGTGGCGGGAACGGCGACGGCGGCGTAGTCGAGCAGGTTGACGAAGTTGGTGTAGTAGCCAAGCTCCGAATTGCGCAGCACCGGCTCGGCAGCCAGTTCCGCCGATGTCACGGGACGGCCGATGCTCGGTGTAACGACGCAGTCCAGACCTTCCAGTGCCTTGTCGCAAACAGCCTTCAGCGCCTGCAGGCGGTATTGTGCGCGGAAAGTATCCACAGCCGTCACGGCCGGGGCCTTGGTCAATACCGCACGAATGACCGGCAGAACGGCCTCGGGATTGTCCTGCATCAATTGCCCGGCAACGCTGTAGCGCTCGGCGACCCAAGGGCCGTCGTAGAGCAGTTTTGCGGCCTCCAGAAAGGGCGACAGGTCAAGCGTCACGGCTTCACCGCCCAGTGCGATCAGACGATCAATGGCATCGCTGAACAGCAGCGGTCCCTGGATGCAGCCGAAAAACTCCAGGTCTTCGGCACGCGGGACGCCGAAGCGAAACGGGCGTGGCGAGCCGAACGCGCTGGCGTCATTCCAGGCCGGATTGCGCCGGCTGTACTCATCGAGTGGGTCGAGTGTCGCGACCAGCCCCAGCAACTGGCTGGCTTCCCTTGCTGTGGCGGTAAAGGTCGACACACAATCCTGCGTGCGACAGGCCGGTACGACCCCAGCAGTGGAGATCAGTCCTTTGCTGGCTTTCATGCCCACCAGATTATTCAGTGCGGCGGGTACACGGCCGGAGCCTGCGGTATCGGTGCCGAGCGAGAAACTGCTGACGCCCAGCGCGACTGCCAGTGAAGAACCAGAGCTTGACCCGCCTGATGGATAGTCCCGCAGCACACTGTTGGGGCACGCGCCGTAGGGCGAGCGACTACCGTTGAGACCGGTGGCGAACTGGTCCAGATTGGTCTTGCCCATCGGCACCGCGCCGAGCGCGATCAACTGGTCGACGACAGTCGCCGAGCGCTCTGGCGTGTAGGCGTAATCGGGGCAGGCTGCGGTGGTGGGGATGCCCGCCAGATCAATGTTGTCCTTGATCGAGAACGGCACACCGTACAGCGGCAGATCCTTGAGTTCACGGCCTTCCAGCGCACTCAGGTAAGGTTCGAGTTCGGCAGCGCTGAGCAGGTGGATGAAGAGGTGGTAGTCAGGGTTCAGCGCTGCCGCTTTCTCCCTCAGCGACAGAATCAGTTGGCGCGGTGATACCTGCCCGGACTGGTACGCGGCGCGGACGCTGTCCAGACGAAGGTCGCTCAGCAGTGGTGTGTCGTTCATGGCAAGGTCTCCTTGAAATTGAAAGGTTCGAATCAGTCCGCTTCCAGCACCACAACCCGCTGCCCTGCACGTACTGCTGAGCCAGGCTGCACACGTACGTCCGCGACAACGCCGCCGAGGGTGGCGAGCACCGGAATTTCCATCTTCATGGACTCGAGAATCACCAGCACATCGCCTGCTTCGACCCGTTCGCCTGGCTGCACCTGAACTTGCCAGAGGTTGCCGGCAATCGGGCTGTCGATGCTGTGCTGGCCCGTCTGCAAGGGCAGTTCTTCAAGTGCGGGCGCGACGCCTTCATCGCTTTGAAAGTCGGCCTGACCGTTTGCGATCCAGCGTTCGCGTTCGGCGTTGAAGGCGCTTTGCTGCTGTTGACGGAACGCGGCAATGCCGTCCGCTTCACGTGACAGAAAAGCCTGGTAGTCGGTCAGGTTCAGCGTGCTGTGTTCGATGTTCAGCGCGAAGCGGCCCAGCGGGAAATCACGGCGGATGCGCAGCAGTTCATCGGGGCTGACCGGGTAAAAACGGATCTGATCAAAGAAACGCAGCAGCCAGGGTTTGCCTTCGAAGGCGGCGACGTCGCGGTAGCGGTTCCACATCTGCAGTGTGCGACCGACGAACTGGTAGCCGCCGGGGCCTTCCATGCCATACACACACATGTAGGCGCCGCCGATACCGACCGAGTTTTCGGCCGTCCAGGTGCGTGCCGGATTGTACTTGGTGGTCACCAGACGATGACGCGGATCGAGCGGGGTGGCGACAGGCGCGCCGAGGTAGACATCGCCCAGGCCCATGACCAGATAGCTGGCATCGAACACCGTGCGCTGCACTTCGTCGAGGTTGGGCAGGTCGTTGATGCGGCGAATGAACTCCAGGTTGCTTGGACACCACGGCGCGTCCTTGCGCACGGTGGTCATGTATTTCTCGATGGCCAACTGGCAGGCCGGGTCATCCCATGACAAGGGCAGGTGCACGATACGCGACGCGACGTGCAGGTCTTTGGCGGCGCACACCGCGTCCCACTCGCCCGCGACCATGTCGAGCAGCGTCTTGAGGGCAAGCTGTTCCGGGCGATAGTGCACTTGCAGGGAACGAATGCCTGGCGTCAGGTCGATCACGCCGGGCAGCGCCTTGGCTTCGAGCGCCAGCATCAGGGCGTGACCGCGCAGGCGCAGTACCAGATCAAGCTCGGGAGCGCCGATCTCCAGCAGCACATGCGTATCGCCTGACACGCGTGCCACCAGCCGCGTGTCGTCATGGCCGATGTCCAGAATGACAGGGCTTTGCAGGCGTGCGCTCAGTGGTGTGTCTGAGTGGACGATGCCTTCCCCGGTATCGCCTTCGCTTGTTCGCGAAGAGGCCCACTCAGCCCCCAAAGTGCTCAGGTCATGACACGACTCGATACTCACCGGATGGAAGCGCACCTTGTCGCCCGCTTTCAACTGCCCCAACTGCCACAAGTCCGCTTCGATAATGGTCACTGGGCACACGAAGCCGCCCAGGCTCGGGCCGTCCGGACCGAGGATCACCGGCATGTCGCCCGTGAAATCCACTGCACCGATCGCATACGGATTGTCATGAATATTGGAGGGATGCAGCCCGGCTTCACCGCCGTCAGCGCGGACCCATTCAGGCTTGGGACCGATCAGCCGCACGCCGGTACGGCTGGAGTTGAAATGCACTTCCCAGTCGGTGGCAAAAAAGGTGTCGATGTACGCTTCGGTAAAGTATTCCGGCGCAGCGTGCGGGCCATAGATCACCCGGATCTGGCGGATGGCGGCCAGATCAACGAGTTCGTCTGCTGCGATGGCCTGACCGACACTGCGATCAACCAGTGGCGCAACATGCAGCACGTCGCCAGCGCGCAAGGCCCGGCCACCGTGACCGCCGAACTGGCCCAGCGTGAAGGTGCTTTTGCTGCCCAGATAATCCGGCACGTCGAGCCCGCCGCGCACGCACAGGTAACTGCGCGCGCCGGCTCCTGCGATGGTGCCCAAAGCCAGTGTCGAGCCTGCCCGCACCAGCAATGCGGTGTTCATGGCGCACGGCTCACCATCAATGCTCACCGGAATCACCGCCCCCGTCACCGCCACAACCGCGTCCGTATTGAAGCGCAGCAACGGGCCGCTCATGGTGACTTCCAGTGCGGCGCAACCTTCGGCATTGCCCAGCAGCCGGTTGCCTTGACGCAACGCACGGCTGTCCATCGGCCCGGACGGCGGTACACCGACCGCCCAATAACCCAGCCGTCCCGGATAGTCCTGAACGCTGGTCTGAGTGCCACCGCTCAGCACCTCGAAAGTATCCGCGTGATAAACCAGCCCTTCCAGGCATCGGGTCCAGGGTTGGCCGCTGGCGAAGGGTGCGTCGGCGATGATCTGGCGCAGATAGTCGCGATTGGTTTCAACACCGTACAGACGCGTATCGTGCAGCGCATCGGCCAGCCCTGCACTGGCTTCATCGCGGGTGGGCGCCCAACTGATTAGCTTGGCGATCATCGGGTCGAAGTAAGGCGGGATTTCACAACCGGCCTCGACCCAGGTGTCGATACGCAGTGCCCGGCCATCGGCGGGCGGGAAGCTCACTGCGGTCAGCAGGCCTGGGCAGGGCTGGAAGTCACGTCCCGGGTCTTCGGCATACAAACGCGCCTGGATGGCATGCCCAACCGGCGTGAGGGTTGCCTGCAGTGTGCTGAGCGGCGGCAGGTCACCGGCGGCCAATTGCACCATCCAGCTGACCAGGTCCACGCCCCACACCTGTTCTGTGACGCCGTGTTCAACCTGCAGGCGTGTGTTCACTTCCAGAAAGTAGAAGCGCTGGTCCTCGCTGTCGAAGACAAATTCCACGGTGCCGGCGCTGCGATAATTGACTGCCTTCGCCAGCTTGATCGCTGCTGCGCAGAGTTCGTCGGCCATGCCCGCAGGCAGGTTCGGGGCCGGGGTCTCTTCAAGCACTTTCTGGTTGCGGCGCTGCACCGAGCAGTCGCGGACGCCCAGCGCCAGCACCTCACCCAAACCATCGCCGAAGACCTGCACTTCCAGATGGCGTGCGCGCTGGATGTATTTCTCGATGAATACACCCGCGTCGCTGAAATTGTTCTGGCCCAGGCGTTTGACCGCGTCGAACGAATCAGTCAGTTCTTCGGCGCTGCGGCAGACACGCATGCCGATACCGCCACCGCCCGCAGTGCTTTTGAGCATCACCGGATAGCCGATGGTTTCAGCAGCGGCCAGTGCCGACGCCAGACTGTCGAGCAGTTCGGTGCCTTCCAGCATCGGAACGCCGTGTTGCTTGGCCAGCGCACGCGCCGTGTGCTTGAGACCAAAGACACGCAGTTGCTCAGGTGTCGGGCCGACGAAAGCGATGCCAGCGTCTTCGCAGGCTTGGGCGAACGCAGCATTTTCAGACAGAAAACCGTAGCCAGGATGAATCGCGCCAGCCCCGCTGGCTTTGGCGATGGCCAGAATCTTGTCTACCGCCAAGTACGTTCCGGCAGCACCGCCTTCGCCCAGGCTGTGGGCTTCGTCAGCCTGCATCAGATGCAGGCTGGCGGCGTCGGCTTCGGAATACACTGCCACGCCCTGAACTTTCAACGTCCGCAGGGTGCGCAGAATACGGCAGGCGATGGCGCCACGGTTGGCGATCAGCAGTTTGTCGAACATGGCATAACCCCGGAAACCCGGGCGTACCCGGTTTCGTGATGGGAAGCGGGCCGTCCCGCTATTGGTTTTCTAAGCAACGGTCGTCCGTCGCTGCCAGAAGGCATTCGGGTGGTATCAGTCGCGAATCAACAACTGCGCAGGCGTCGGGTTGTAGCCGTTGCAGGGGTTGTTCAGTTGCGGGCAGTTGGAGATCAGCACGATCACATCCATCTCCGCACGCAGTTCGACGTACTTGCCGGGGGCGGAAATGCCGTCTTCAAAGGTCAGGCCGCCATCAGCGGTCACTGGCACGTTCATGAAGAAGTTGATGTTGGGGCCGATGTCGCCCTTGGTCAGGCGGCCGTCGTGCAGGCAGGCGCGCAGGTAGTTGTCACGGCAGCTGTGCATGTGGCGCTTGTCCAGTGCGTAACGCACGGTGTTGCTCTCCTGGGCACATGCGCCGCCGAGGGTGTCATGCCGACCGCAGGTGTCGTCGACGATGGTCAGCATCGGTTGGCCGAGGTTGGAATACAGCACGCTTCCCGTGGTCAGGTACACGCTGTTCTGGCGGCGCAATGTGCGCTGCACATCGTAGCGCTCACGCGGGTTGGCAAGGCTGAAGAACAGCGTGTCGACGGCCTGGTTGCCCTCCAGGTCGAGAATACGCACGGTCTGTCCGGCTTTGACCTCGGTCAGAAACGGCTCGCCAGCCGGAATGGTCGCGTCGCAGCAGTGATGGGCGTTCGGGTTCATGGCAGGCTCCTCAGGCGAACAGGCGATCAGTGTTGATAAAGCCGCGCTCGTTTTCCGGGCGTGATGTGCGGCAGTGCTCGGCGACGCTGGCGTCGGCTTTCATCCAGCTCAACTTGAGCGGTTTCGGGGCGTAGTGCGGGTTGGGGTCCATCGGGTGTTGCAGGGCAGTGAGCACCACCAGCGTGTCCATCGGGGCGTAGAGTTCGATGTAGTCTCCGGCTTTCGAATTGTTCTCAGCAAAATGCAGTGTGCCCTTGTCGTCCACGTCGACCCGGCTGAACAGGTTGAGGGTCATCAACAGGTCCGACAGGCCCAGGCCCCATTTGCCCAGCTCGACCATCAGGTTGTCGACGCCGTTGCGAAAGAAACCGTTGCGCAGTTCCTGATAGCGGCCCTGTCCGTACTTTTCAGCGACTTCCTGCGCATTCAGAACGCCACCGATGCTGTCGCTCCAGCCGCAGGTGTCGGTGACGATGGCAGCGAGTACGCGGCCCATGTCCGAGTACAGGCAGTGGCCGCTGCTGAGCCGGGCGGTGTGTTGGCATTTGAGGCTGTCCGGCAAATTCAGACGCTCGGTTTTTTCATGGGCGTTAAGCAGGGTCAGGCTGACGTTGGCGTTGCCGTCCAGGTCAGTCAGGCGCAACAGTTCGCCACGCTTGAGGACGAACGAGCGGTGAGCGCCGCCGGGCAACAGCTCTTCGGCGAAAACGGGGTACAGCGTGGTGGAATCGGTCATTGAACGGGTTCCTCTTTAACCGGTTGCAGCGAATCGAGGGCGGCGCGCTCGGCGCGGCGTTCGCTGTTGAGGGGGATGTCGTATGTGATGCGCGCGCCATACGCGCCGGGTTCGTGCGGGTCATGGCGGACTTTGTCGAACACCAGCAGGCGAGTGCCGAGGTTGAAGCCTTCGGACAGGTCGTGCGTGACCATGAAAACGGTCAGCTTTGTCTCGCGCCACAGCTCCAGCAGCAGGCTGTGCATGTCCTTGCGGATGCCGGGGTCCAATGCGCCAAATGGCTCGTCGAGCAGCAGCACGCGGGGTTTCATGATCAGTGCCTGAGCAATCGCCAGGCGTTGTTGCATGCCACCGGACAGTTGCGTCGGGTATTTGTCCAGCGCGTGACCGAGGCCGACTTTGTGCAGCAACTGCGCTGCCTGCTCGCGGGCGTCCCGTTTGGCTTGCCCGAACAGGCGGCCGATCCAGGGCGAGCGGGGCAGCTCCAGGCCCAGCGCCACGTTGTCGAGCACAGACAAGTGCGGAAACACCGAATAACGCTGGAAAACCACACCACGGCTGGAATCCGGCTCGTTCGAGAGCGGCTGACCGTCCAGCGTGATAGAACCTCGGCTGGATGATTCCTGACCGAGCAGCAGACGCAGGAAGGTCGATTTGCCGCAGCCAGAGGCGCCGACCAGTGTGCAGAACTCACCCTCGGCCACGTCCAGATTCAGGCCTTCCAGCACGACCTGGTCGTCGTATTGCTGCCAGACGTTGCGCACGCAGATAAAGCTCATGCTCGTGCTCCTTCGTACCAGGGGAATGCACGGCGTGTCAGGGCTTTCAGGCCCCAGTCCATCAGCCAGGCCAGCAGCGTGATCCAGACCACGTAAGGCAGAATCACGTCCATGGCCAGATAACGGCGCACCAGAAAGATCCGATAGCCCAGCCCGTCGGTCGAAGCGATGGCCTCGGCCGCGATCAGAAACAGCCAGGCCGACCCCAGCACCAGGCGCAGCGCGATCAGCAGGCGTGGCAGCAACTGCGGCAGGATGACCCGCAGGATCAGCGTCCAGGTCGAAGCGCCGAGAGTCTGGGCCTTGATCAGCAGCTCGACCGGAATTTCACGGGCGCGCTGTTCCAGGTCCCGGGCAAGGATCGGTGTGATACCGATCACGATCAGCATCACTTTCGACAGCTCACCCAGGCCGAAAACAATGAACAGGATGGGCAGGATCGCCAGCGGCGGCACCATCGACAGTACCGTCAGCAACGGCGACAACGGCGCGCCGAACATCGGCAGGATGCCCGCCGCAATACCCAGGCACAGCCCCAGTAGCGCGCTGATTCCCAGCCCGATCGCCAGGCGCTGAAGGCTTGACGCGGTGTCTTGCCACAACAGGTATTCCCCGGTGCGCGTGTCGGCGGTAAAGGCCATGCGATTGACTGCATCAGCCATCTGCACGGCGCTGGGCAGCAGTTTGTCGTTGGGGTTCTCCGCAAGTCGTGTCGCTGAACCCATGAAATAGGCGAACAGCAACAGTGCGAACGGCAGGAGCACCAGAATCAGGCGACCTGCGCGGTCCGGATGGCGGTTTATCAAACGCATGGCAATGACCTTTGTGCGAACGGTGGATTACAGCGTGCCGTCGGCAGCCATCTGCACGTAGCTGGGGTCGAAGTGCAGCTTGAGGTTGGCCTTGTCGCCGGTGGTTACGCCACTGGCGAACGTCATGCCGACTGCGCTGGAGTCCTTGGCACCTTCGCCCAGCAAACCGTGACCGAACGAGAAGTCGGCGACTTTGCGCTGGGTTTCCGGGAGCTGTTTGCTGGTCGCGAACTCAAGCGCCTCCTTGGGTGTGGCGAACAGTTTGGTGGTGTTCAACTGCGCCTGGAAACCTGCCAGATCAGTACCGGATGCCTTGGCCATGTGCTCCAGCGCGGCCTTGCTCTGGGCATTTTTTGCGTTCATCAATGCGACCACTTCAAACCACGCGCCGGTCAGCGCCTTGCCGAGTGCCGGGTTGTCTTTGAGGGTCTGAGTGTTGACGACCATCATGTCCATGATTTCGCCAGGGATCTGGCTGGAGTTGAACACTTCGGTCACGCCAGGCTTGGCCTTGAGATCGGCCAGCATGGGGTTCCAGGTGGTCACCGCCTTAACATCGCTGGTATTGAAAGCGGCAGAGATGTCCGCGTCCGAGGTGTTGACGACCTTCAGGTCTTTTTCACGCAGACCGACGCTGTCCAGCGCGCGGGCCAGCAGGTAGTGGGATACCGAAAGCTCGACCAGATTGACGTCCATGCCTTTGAGGTCGGCCACTTTCTTGCCTTCACCCTTGAGCACGATACCGTCGTTGCCGTTGGAGAAATCGCTGACGATCAGCGCAGTGCTTTCCACGCCACCCGCTGCCGGGATGGTCAGCGCGTCCATGTTGGTCATGGTGCAGCCGTCGAATTGGCCAGCGGTGTACTGGTTGATGGATTCGACGTAGTCGTTGAGCTGTGTCACATCAATCTTGATGCCGTACTTTTTCGCCCACTTGTCGACGATGCCCTGTGTGCCGGCATATTCCCACGGCATCCAGCCCGCGTAGATGGTCCAGCAAACATTGAAGTGATCTTTGGGAGCGGCGTGCGCCGAAAAGCTCAACGCAGCAAGGAGACCTGCACCGAGCAGGCTGAGGAAACGAGACTTTTGCTTGTGCATGTTGAGAAATCTCCAGTAGAAAATAGGGCGGCGAGGAGCAACGTGACACCACTGGTGTCCTGTCTCCCGGGCTTTTTTCCCGCCGTGTAACCTCTACTGGAGGTCGCCAACTCTCGGACCAGCCACTTGCCCTTCGGCAAGCCGGAACCCTAGTCGGCTATTGCAAATTGTGGTGCCGCGAACCTGTGTTGACTCCTGCACGAAGAGAACTAAGCGAGAGTTGTGCCAACTCGGCGGAAGCCCTGTGATTGAGGGCGCACAGGTGATTCTCGGCTGATTTACGGCCGTTACGTTGCCTCTTGCTGGTGCAGCCTCGCACCGCCATGAAGCGCTTGAGGAAATGTTTTGTAGCATCTTTGTAAAAATCAGAAATGTGACGGTGTGCCTTGATCGCAAAGGATTTTGAGCAGTATTTGCTTCAATCGCCATTCTGGGAGCCGCCGGGAACTCAGGCACTAGAAGGCCTTTTCGCTGTCTGATCTTTCGTCCGCCAACCGCTTGGTGGACGCCGACCAGCGTCGCTGGTTTGTGCCCAATCGCGGTCCGGGAGGCCGCCATGTATCGAAGACCCTTGCTTATCGTTTTGCTGACCCTTTTCCTTGCTGGTTGCTACGGAGGCCCTGGTTACTACGAATCCGATGTGTACACGCAGCCCACTACAGTGGTGGGTGGCGGTTACGCTTATGACAATGGCTACCGCTCTACCTACTATCAGGAGCGGCGCATCTACGTAGCGCCTCAACAGCGCTATTACAATCAACCGCGCTATTACGCACCCGCACCGCGCTATTACGCGCCGCCACCGGTGCCGCGTTACTACCAGCCGGGTCGTCCGCCCGGCTATGGATGGAGAGGTGATGGCCCGCGCGGCAACGACGGTTACCGAGGTCGTGGAAACCGTGGCTGGGATGATCACGGAGGCCGGGGCGACCGCGGCGACAGAGGCGGACGTGACCATGGGCGTGGCGACGGCCGCGGTGGTCACCGTTGAACCTTTGCGGTTTATCGCTGAGCTGGATCGTTGAACAGACCTGACCAAAACCGCTCCGCCTTCTGGCGGAGCACTTGTTTTGGCCCCTGAATCAATATTCCGACAGATCCGCCAGCGGGTGTCGCCCTTCCCAGACTTTCTCGAAATGCGCCTCGATGACGGCACGCGGTACCTTGGTGACGTCCTGCCAATGCCAGTGCGGCGTCTGATCCTTGTCGATCAGGCGCGCGCGAACGCCTTCGGTGAACTCAGGGTGGCGACAGCAGTTGAGGCTGATGGTGTATTCCATCTGAAACACCTCGGCCAGCGAAAGATGGCGTGCCCGATGGATCTGTTCCCACACCAGATGTGCCGTTACCGGGCAACCCAGGGCGAGATTTTTGGCCCCTCGCGCCAGCAGGGCATCGTCCTGATGCTGCAGATGAACAAGAGCGTTCCAGGCACAGGCCAGATTACCCACGTCCAGCAACGCGTCAATCTGCGGCCTGCGCGGCAGCCACTGCGCGTCCGGCAACTGACCGAGCGCTTCGTGTTGCAAGGCCTTGAGCAGACTGTTGAGCTGAATGTCTGTCTGTTCCTGCCAGTTGAGCTGCAGCAGCCCTTCAATCAGGTCTTCCTGCTGTTCGTCGAGCAGACAGCGGTCGGCGAGGTCCAGGTCAAGTGCATCTCGCCCGTTGATGTGCGAACCGGTCAAACCCAGAAACAAGCCAAGCTTGCCGGGCAGGCGGGAGAGGAACCAGCTGGCCCCGACGTCAGGGTATAGACCGATGCTTATTTCCGGCATGGCCAGACGGCTGCTCGGCGTAACGATGCGAATACTCGCGCCCTGCAACAGCCCCATGCCGCCACCCAGCACATAGCCGTGGCCCCAGCAAATCAGCGGTTTGGGGTAGGTGTGCAGACGATAATCCAGACGGTACTCCGCGCCGAAGAACTGCGCGGCGAGCGGCGGTACGGTGCCCGGGGATGTGCGACAGGCTTCCACCAGGGTGCGCACATCTCCGCCGGCACAGAAGGCTTTGGGTCCATTGCCGCGCAGCAGCACGCATACGATCTGCGGGTTGCTGGCCCAGGCTTCCAACTGTTCGGAAAGCGCCGTGATCATGGGCAGCGACAATGCATTCAGTGACTGTTCTGCATCCAGTGTTGCGATGCCAATGCGGGCGCCGCCCTGCGCGTGGAGTTCTTCGAATTGCAGATTCATCGTGGCCCTCTCTTGCGTGCACTGCAGATAACGTTGGTCTGCGCGATGCACAATTAAGTTGCAAAGGGATGTCTGAGGCTGAGTGTAGGAAAGGACGCGTGACAGCGTCGTACATTTGACTTTGCGGACGAGCTTTCCTAGTGTCCGCGCATTGTTTTTACGGATTTGATCATGACCACTGACGACCGCATCAAACTTGAGCCCAGTTGGAAAGAAGCGCTGCGTGACGAGTTCGAAAAGCCTTACATGAATCAGTTGCGTGAATTCCTGCGTCAGGAGCACGCCGCCCACAAAGAAATCTACCCGCCGGGCCCGTTGATATTCAATGCGCTCAACTCGACGCCGCTGGATAACGTCAAGGTGGTGATTCTTGGGCAGGACCCGTATCACGGCCCTAACCAGGCTCACGGTCTGTGCTTCTCGGTACAGCCGGGCGTGCCGACGCCGCCTTCGCTGGTCAACATCTATAAAGAGCTCAAGCGCGATCTGAATATCGACATTCCCAACCACGGTTGCCTGCAATCATGGGCCGATCAAGGCGTCCTGCTGCTTAATACCACCCTTACAGTAGAGCGCGCCAATGCAGCCTCCCATGCGGGCAAGGGTTGGCAGCATTTCACCGACAGAATCATTCAGGTGGTCAGTGAGCATCAGCCGCACCTAGTGTTTCTGCTGTGGGGCGCGCATGCACAGAGCAAGCAGAAGCTGGTCGATGCCACCAAGCATCTGGTTCTGACGTCCGTTCATCCCTCGCCGCTGTCGGCTTATAAAGGCTTCCTGGGCAACGGGCATTTTGGACGGGCCAACAAGTATCTGGAGCAGAACGGAATCGCCCCTATTGACTGGCGACTGCCCAACATCTGATCGAAGCTCAGCCCGCGGGCTTTCTGTTCCAGCGTCGAAACAGCGGTTCTGCGAGAAACAGCACGAACAGCAGGCGCATGACCTGCATGGCTGTGACCAGCGGGACGGACAATTGCAGCACTTCGGCGGTCAGGCTCATCTCGGCAATACCGCCAGGCATCATGCCCAGCGTCAGCGAGCGCACGTCGAGATGGGTGAGGGCGCTCAGGCCAAGGGCGGCGAGGGCGGCGATCAGCATCGTCAACGCAGTGCCCAGCAAGGTGCGGGCGAGAAAAGACGGTGCCCTGCGAAAGAACTCCCGATTGAAATGACAACCCAGCCCGCTGCCGATCAGCAACTGGCCCAACTGGCTGGCGCCGTTGGGCAAGCCGATTCTCAGGTCCCAGACCACACTGACCACCGCGCTGAGCAGCAATGGCCCGAACAACCATGGGTTGGGTTGCTTGAGTCGTTGCCACAGCCAGGCCAGCGCTGCGCCTACCGGCAGCAGAAACGCCAGCCAGCGCCAATCGACGCTGGTCACATGCAACGCTGGCGCGCCGTCACCCAGCAGGTATTTGAAGATGGCCGGTACGCACAGGACCACTGCGAGCACCCGCAGGCTTTGCGCGGCTGCAACGCTGCTGAGCGTGGCGCCGTTGCGCGCGCCCAGATTGACCATTTCGCCGGAGCCGCCCGGCATGCTGGAGAAGAATGCAGTAGGGCGATCTTCGCCGGTGCGCAGCATCAGCCAGACACCGACCAGACACGACAGGCTGGTGACCAGCGCACCGAAGAAAATCAGGCCGAAATGCGCCAGTACCTGTTCAATCACGACGGGCGTGAAATGCAGGCCGATGCCGATCCCGATTATCAATTGACCGCATTTGCGGCCACCAGGAATCTGCGCCAGCTGCCAGGGTGTCAGGCAGCGGACAAGAATGATGGCCAGCAGCGAGCCGACCATCCACGGTAAAGGCCAGCCGACCTGGCTGGCGAGGTAACCGCCAAGCAGGCCGACCAGCGGCGTCGCCCACCAACTGCGCAGAGATGAATCAGGCATTGGCGGCGGCGGCACGCTGTTTGGCGCGTTTACGCCAGATGCGGATCAGCGGGAAAAGCAACATGAAAACGGTCACCACCCAGACGCCCAAGGTAATCGGGCTGGACCATAGGATCCCCAGTTCACCGTTGGAGATGGACAGTGCACGGCGCAGATTCTGCTCCATCAGACCGCCGAGAATGAAGCCCAGCAGGATCGGCGACAGCGGGAAGTCCAGCTTGCGCAGGATGTAGCCGAAGATGCCGATGCCGACCATCAGGAACAGATCGAAGGTTGTGGCATGTACGGCGTAGACACCGATCCCGGTGATGATCGCGATCACCGGTACCAGCGCCCAGTTCGGCACGGCCAGGATGCGGGTGAAGATGCGGATCATCGGAATGTTGAGGATCACCAGCATGATGTTGGCGATGAATAACGAAGCGATCAGACCCCACACGATGTCTGGCTGCTGTTGGAACAGCATTGGCCCTGGGGTGATGTTGTACAGCGACAAGGCGCCGATCATCACGGCAGTGGTGCCCGAGCCTGGAACGCCCAGAGTCAGCATTGGTACCAGAGCGCCGCAGGCGGTTGCGCCGATAGCGGTTTCAGGCGCTGCGAGTCCGCGCATGTCACCTTGGCCGAACGTGCCTTTGGGGCCTGCAATACGTTTCTCGGTCATGTAAGCGACAGCACTGGCCAGTGTGGCGCCGGCCCCTGGCAGTACACCGAGAATGAAGCCCATGAGGCCGCAGCGAATGTTGACTGCAAATACCGCCGCTGCTTCCTTGAAGTTGAACATCATGCGTCCGGTGGCTTTGACCGCTTCCTGCCCCCGGTGGGTTTTTTCCAGCAGCAAAAGAATTTCGCTGATGGAGAACAGGCCCAGTACCAGCACCACGAACTGAATGCCGTCGGTGAGATGGATGTTGTCGCCAGTGAAGCGATACACACCACTGTTGGCGTCGATACCGACGGCTGACAGGAACAGGCCGATCAGCGCGGCAATGAACGTCTTGAGGGGTTTGTCACCGGCCATGCCGCCCAGGCAGACGATGGCGAACACCATCAGCACGAAGTATTCCGCCGGGCCGAAGGCAATTGCCCATTTCGCAAGCAGTGGGGCGAACAGCACCATGCCGCAGGTGGCGATGAAGGCGCCGATGAACGAACTCCAGGCCGAAAGTGACAACGCGACACCGGCCAGGCCCTTGCGAGCCATCGGGTAGCCGTCGAGCGTGGTCATCACGGTCGAAGCTTCGCCCGGAATGTTGAGCAGAATCGAGCTGATACGGCCGCCGTATTCGCACCCCAGGTAAACGGCCGCGAGCAGAATCAGCGCTGATTCCGGCGGCAGTCCCAATGCGAAGGCAATCGGTATCAACAGTGCGACGCCGTTGATTGGCCCAAGCCCCGGCAGCAGGCCGACGATGGTGCCGATCAAGGTGCCGGACAGTGCGGTGATGAGGTTGTAAGGCGTCAGGGCCACGCCGAATCCGTGGCCCAGGTAGCTGAAAGTATCCATGTTTAATTCTCCAGAACGCTGAGCAGACCCAAAGGCAACGGAACGTCCATGGCTTTATCGAACAGCAGGTAAAGGCCAATGCTCATCAGAATCACCACGACAATGCTCGGTACCCAGCGTCCGCCATACAGGCGCGCCATGGGAATGCCGATCAGAATGCTGCTGAGGATGAAACCCAGTGGCTCGAACAGGCCGGCAAACACTAACAACAGCGCAATGCACACGCCGATCTTGATCAGGGTTTCGCGGTCGAGCGGGGGCTCTTCCTCGGTGTGCACGATCGGTGTCGGGCGAAACACGAGGTAGAGCAAAGCAGCGCCCATCAGGGCGAGCATCAGCAGCGGAAATGCACGCGGCCCGACTGGTTCATAGGAAAAAGGTGCCTGATATGGCCAGGCCATAAGCGCCAGGCCGATGCATGCGAGCAGCAGCACGGCGGCAAAAATACGTTGTAAGACCATGGAAAGCTCCTGAGTCGCGCCCGTCCGGCGGGCGCAACCGAAAGTCAGTCAATTGCGTTCAATTACTGAACCAGGCCAAATTCCTTGGCCAGCAGCTTGTAGTCGGCCACTTGCTTTTTGACGTAGGTATCCAGCTCCGCGCCGGTCATGGCGAACGGGAACAGCTCGCGTTGGTCACGCAGCTTGGCGAAGTCTTCCGAGGCCAAGATCTTGTCGAACGCAGCCTTCCACCAGTTGTACTGTTCGTCGGTGACTTTCGGGCCCAGGTAGAAGCCGCGAACCACTGGCCAGACAATGTCGTAGCCCTGTTCCTTGGCGGTAGGGATGTCTTTCATTTCAGGTTCGTCGATGCGCTTTTCGGCAAACACAGCCAGCAGACGCATATCACCACTCAGGATGTGCGGCATGGAGTCGGAAATGTCGGTACTGCCCACCTGAATGTGCCCGCCCAGCAGTGCTGTGGCGATTTCACCACCGCCTTCCAGTGCCACGTAGCGCAATGCACGCGGGTTGATACCGGCTGCCTTGGCAATCAGCGCAGTCTGCATCCAGTCCTGGCTGCCGACGGTGCCGCCTGAACCGATCACCACTTTGCTCGGGTCAGCCTTCAGCGCATTGACCAGGTCGTTGAGGTTTTTGTAAGGCGAGTCGCTTTTGACCGCGATGGCGCCATAGCTGGTGCCGACCGCCGCCAGCCAGCGCACGGCGTTCTCGTCGAAGCGTCCGAACTTGCCTTGCGCAAGGTTGAGCAGCGAGCCGCTCGACCAGGCCACGAGGGTGCCCGCATCGGCTGGGCGCTGTGCGACCACCGCGTTATAGGCTACTGCGCCGACACCGCCGGGCATGTAAGTCACGCGCATCGGGGAAGTCAGAATCTTTTCATTGATCAGCGCGCTCTGGACGAGTTTGCAGGTCAGGTCGAAGCCGCCGCCTGGAGAGGCCGGCGCGATGCACTCCGGACGTTTCGGTTCGTCGGCAAACAGTTGGCTTACAACCATCATGCAACCAGTGGCCACGGCTATCTGACGCAAGGAAAATTTCATGTGCAGTCTCCTGAGGTGTTTTTGTTTTTGGATGAGGGAAGCTGTTTGGTACTCGTGGACGTCAGGCAGGCGACAAGAGGCCGTGCGCTGACAGGGCTGTCATCGGCGCAAAAGACTGCATCGAAGTCGGGAAGAGGGGCGCTGAACCATAAGGTCCGGGGAACGCACGCAAGCGGAAAAGCAATTGCTGACGGGTAGTCGAGCCTGGGATGGCGTAGACATGATGTAACTCCATTCACTGATTTATTGTTTTTATTGTTCAGACGTATCCGGACGCCTGTTCACGCACCCTTTTTAGGGTCGTGCCCCGATGCTAAATGACGAACCTTTCATAAACCTTTCAATTACCTTTCAGGTGGTCGTCCAGGGATATCGAGGTGTTTCAGTGCTTCACAGGCCGTGGCACGCCTGTAAACTCCGCCTCCACGAGCCTCGATAAAAACACTGACAATCAGGAGACGGCGATGCGTGTTCTTCTTGTGGAAGATCATCTGCAATTGGCTGAAAGTGTCGCGCAGGCGCTCAAGAGCGCGGGTTTGACGGTTGATGTGCTGCATGATGGCGTCGCTGCCGACCTTGCGTTGACCAGCGAAGAGTATGCCGTCGCTATCCTCGACGTCGGACTGCCCCGGATGGATGGCTTTGAAGTGCTGGCCCGTTTGCGCGCGCGCAGCAAGAACCTGCCGGTCCTGATGCTGACGGCTCGCAGCGACGTCAAGGATCGGGTGCATGGCCTGAACCTCGGCGCTGACGATTACCTGGCAAAACCCTTTGAACTGTCCGAGCTTGAAGCCCGGGTCAAGGCGTTGCTGCGTCGCAGTGTGCTGGGCGGTGAGCGCCAGCAACGTTGCGGTGTACTGGTATACGACCTCGACACGCGGCGTTTTACCCTGGGTGACGAATTGCTGACCCTCACCTCGCGCGAACAGGCAGTGCTTGAAGCACTCATCGCAAGGCCTGGACGCGTCATGAGCAAGGAGCAGTTGGCCGCGCAGGTCTTCGGGCTCGACGAGGAGGCGAGCCCCGATGCCATCGAAATCTATGTGCATCGGCTGCGCAAGAAGCTCGACGGGCATGCGGTGGCTATCGTGACCTTCCGCGGCCTCGGCTACTTGCTGGAAAGCCGCGATGATCAATGACAGCCTGCGCTGGCGGCTGCTGTGGAACCTGGCGCTATTGCTGGTCGTTCTGATGCTGGCCAGCGGTATGAGTGCTTACTGGAATGGACGAGAGGTGGCGGACACCGCGTACGACCGGACCCTGCTGGCCTCTGCCCGAACCATCGCTGCCGGGCTGACGCAGCGGGATGGCACGTTGAGTGCCGATATTCCTTACGTTGCGCTGGACACCTTTGCCTACGACAGCGAAGGGCGCATTTATTACCAGGTCAATGACATCCACCAGAAATTGATCTCAGGCTACGAAAATCTTCCGTCTCCACCGCCCGGCACCTTGCGTACCGACGATTATCCGGCGCTGGCCAAGTTCTACAACGGTAATTATCAAGGGCAGGACGTACGGGTTGTCAGCCTGCTCAAGCCAGTTACAGATCCAGGCATGAACGGCACCGCCGAGATTCGAGTGGCTGAAACCCAGGAGGCCCGCAAGGGTATGGCGCGTAGCCTGATGGCCGACACGCTGTTGCGACTGGGCATGCTCGGCGGCGGTGCGTTGCTGTTGGTCTGGTTCACGGTCAGCGCTGCCTTGCGGCCACTTGAGCGGTTGCGTACGGCTGTCGAAGAGCGCCAGCCCGATGATCTTCGGGCATTGCCCATGGTCGAGGTACAGCATGAACTGCGACCGTTGGTCGGCGCGCTCAATCACTTCACCGAGCGCTTGCGGCTGCAGTTCGAGCGTCAGGCGCAGTTCATTGCTGACGCAGCGCACGAACTGCGTACCCCGCTCGCGGCGCTAAAGGCGCGGGTCGAACTGGGGCTGCGCGACAAGGATCCGCAGCAATGGCGCACCACACTTGAATCGGCAGCCCTTGGCACCGACCGCTTGACCCATTTGGCCAATCAGTTGCTGTCGTTGGCGCGTATCGAAAACGGTGCTCGTGCAATTGCCGAAGGGGGCGCCCAGCAACTGGACCTGAGCCAGTTGGCGCGTGAACTGGGCCTGGCGATGGCACCTCTTGCCCACTCGCATGGCGTTTCTCTTGCGCTGGAAGCTGACGAGCCTGTGTGGCTGCGCGGTGAGCCCACGCTGCTCAACGAGCTGTTGAGCAATCTGATCGACAATGCGCTTGCGCATACTCCGTCCGGCGGCAATGTGGTGTTGAGGGTTTATGCGCCGGGCATCCTGGAAGTTGAAGACGACGGCGCGGGCATCCCGCAGGAAGAGCGCGAACGAGTATTCGAGCGCTTCTATCGCAGTACCCAGCAGGGAGGCGGCGCGGGCCTGGGGCTGGCGATCGTCGGGGAGATATGTCGTGCGCACCTGGCGCGGATATCGCTGCATGACGGCGCTGAGCGTGGCTTGAAGGTAAGGGTCAGCTTTGGCCTGAATCAGTAAAGCATGTCCATTGCTTCGTCCATTTCGGCGCTCAACAGCCCGCCAGCGGTATGGAGTCTCAACTGGCTGAACGCTGGCAGATCGACGATATCGATCTGGCCAAGAGGGTGCGCGGTATTTCTGTGGATATGCACGGCTGCAACTTGCACCAGATCAACATAGTCGGGGCTGCGCGAAACGCGTGTGAGGTCCTGAAACTTGGCCGGTACGCAGGCCAGAGGTTCGGGAAAGTCCCATGAGCGCAACAGTCGCTCGCCAATCACCGGGTGAATGTTGTCGATCACGTGATTGAGGCTGACGGGGTCTGCAAGCAGATCGAAATGATCTTCGGCATAGGTCAGAATCGGCAGGACGCCAATCAGGTGTACCAGCCCGGCCAGAGTGGCCTGGTCCGGCTTCAGTTGGGTGTAGTTCTGGCACAGTGAATAGCTGATTCCCGCGACCTGCAGACTTTGTTTCCAGATTTCACGCATCTTCTGTTCGACCACTTCAGACTTGGCGTGAAACATCTGCTCGACCACCAGCCCGATCGCCAGGTTGCACGTGTAATTGACCCCCAGGCGGCGAACGGCGGTGATTACGTCACTGACTTCGAAATTGGGTCGCAGCAGCGGGCTGTTGGCCACTTTGATCAGGCGAGCGGAAAGGGCAGTATCGCTGCCAATGACCTTGCTCAACGCCGCAATGCTGATTTCGGTGTCCTCGGCGGCAAGACGAATCTTCAGTGCTACTTCCGGCAGGGTAGGCAGGAACAAGGCATCTCTATCGATGGCCTTGATCAAATTTCTCTGCACCTCGTCAGCCATCTTGCTCATGTTGCGTCTCGCAGCCGTTGGGGGTGTCCAGAGTTTGCCGGGCGCTCTGGGAGCGCCAGCGTGCTGGGTCGCTTAAGACAATAGGAACCTTGCCGCGTTCGGTGATTCTACCGCTGAGTTTCGAGCTTGCTGTCCAGAATGTAGGGCAGTTCACGTATTTTCAGGGCAGTGCCTTGCGGCGAACCAAGATGTATCTGACCGTTTTCTGCAGCATCACCCTGCAGGATTGCGAGCAACTCGATGGTTTGCCCAGACTGCGCTGCAACCACGACATTACCTACGGCACTGGCATGTACCGGTGAGAACACCGGGGTTCCGGGCGCGGGTATCTCGTTGCTGTCCACCGAAAGGCGATACAGTCGACGCTTGAGCTTACCCAGGTACTGCATGCGTGCGACGATTTCCTGGCCTGTGTAGCAACCTTTCTTGAAACTGACGCCACCCACAGCCTGCAAATTAATCATTTGCGGAATGAATTCCTCGCGGGTTTCGCTGAACACCTGGCCAATGCCCGCCTGGATCTGGCCAAGCAGCCAATCGTTGAGAGAACCTTCGCTCAATTGCGATGCCAGTCGAGACTTGATGCTGTCCGCCTGTTCTGCGCGTACCCAGAGTTCTGCGCGAGCAGGAGAAACCCGGATTGCGATCAGGTCATTGGCCCGCGCGACCGCGTCGGTTTCCTGCGCCAGATCCAGCCCCAGGCTCACCAGCGCACCGTCACCATCCTGCAAGCCAAAGCGCACCCAGGTGTCGCTTTCGTCGGTCAGTTTGGACTTGGAGAACACTGCGTATTTACGCAGGTCCAGCAACTGCGGTTCGATCAGTTCTCTGGCCATCGCCAGCAGGCAGCCATCGCCCTCGAAAACAATTCGAAAGCTGGATTGCATTCGGCCTTTCTGGGTGCAGCGAGCACCAAGACTGGACGTGGTTTCGTTCAGGTAGTTGATGTTGCAGGTCAACTGCCCTTGAAGAAATTTGCCGGCATCCACGCCGCGAACGGCGAGAACGCCTTCATGGGATAGCGTGCAGAAAAAAGCTGTGTGGGCCATGGTCATCGCAAATGGAAAAAGTCTGGGCCCCATCATAGTGCGCAGGAGTGGATATGAATACGGGGTACGTGAAAACTGCTGCGACCATTGTGCGATTCGCTCAGTCGGCTCACCGCTGTATACTCGCCGCCTACTTTGAGGAGCGCTCCATGGTCGAAGACGTTGAACTCAACCGCCTGTACTGGCACAGCCGCCGCGGCATGCTTGAACTGGACGTGCTGCTGGTGCCGTTTGTACGCGAGGTTTATCCGCATTTGAATGACGTGGATCGCGATCTCTATCGTCGTTTGCTGACCTGCGAGGATCAGGACATGTTCGGCTGGTTCATGCAGCGCGCCGAATCCGAAGATCCTGAATTGCAGCGCATGGTTCGCATGATTCTGGACCGTGTCCAGCCCAAGTGAGCATTTCGAGTGCCGCTGGCAGGCTTCGCGCCTGCTGCTGAGCGCGTACGCTGTCACTCAGGTCCTGGCGCTGCTGGCGCTGTTCTGGCTTGATGTTTCTCCCTGGTTTTTGGTGGTGGGCGTCGCGCTGTGCGTTGCACATGCAGCGTGGGTGATGCCCCGTTCCATTCTGCTCAGTCATCCTGCTTCAGTGACCGGCCTGAAGCGCGACCAACACGGCTGGTCTGTGTTGAGTCGGCGCGATGGCTGGCAGCCTGTTCAGCTGTGTCAGGATAGCCTCGCGCTCCCGCTGGTGGTCGTACTGCGCTTTCGACTGATGTCAGGTTCACGACCTTCACGCCATACGACAAGCTGCTGCATACCTCGCGATGCGCTGTCGCCGGATGTGCACCGGCGCTTGCGCGTTCGCTTGAAATTCAGTCGACGTAGGTGGGCGGTACCAGAATAGTGTCCAGTGCCTCGGGCAGCATATCGGGGTAATCCAGCGTGTAATGCAAGCCACGGCTTTCCTTGCGGTCCATGGCTGACAGGATCATCAATTCGGCCACTTGAGCCAGGTTTCGCAGTTCAATGAGGTCACGGCTGACCTTGTAATTGCTGTAGAACTCGTCGATTTCGTCCAGCAGCAAGCGCACCCTGTGCTGAGCACGTTGCAGGCGCTTGTTGGTGCGCACGATGCCCACGTAATCCCACATGAAGCGCCGCAGTTCGTCCCAGTTGTGCGCAATGATGACGTCCTCATCCGAGTCGGTGACCTGACTCGCGTCCCAGGCCGGCAGATTGACTGGCATCTGTACATCATCAAGCTTGTTCTCGATGTCTGCCGCCGCCGAACGTGCGTAGACGAAACACTCGAGCAGCGAATTGCTGGCCATGCGGTTGGCGCCGTGCAGGCCGGTGAAGCTGGTTTCGCCAATGGCGTAGAGGCCCGGAACATCGGTATGGCCCTGATGGTCGACCACCACACCGCCGCACGTGTAGTGCGCAGCAGGCACCACCGGGATCGGTTGGCGGGTGATATCAATCGAGAACTCCAGGCACCGCTCATAGACGGTCGGAAAATGCGTCTTGATGAAATCGGCGGGCATGTGGCTGATATCCAGGTAGACGCAGTCGATACCCAGTCGCTTCATTTCATGGTCTATGGCTCGCGCCACGATGTCGCGAGGCGCCAATTCTGCCCGTTCGTCGAAACGGGGCATGAACCGTTCGCCATTGGGCAGCTTGAGATACGCACCTTCGCCGCGCAGTGCTTCGGTAATCAGAAAGCTCTTGGCCTGCGGGTGGTACAGGCAGGTCGGATGGAACTGGTTGAATTCCAGGTTTCCGACCCTGCAGCCCGAGCGCCAGGCCATGGCAATACCATCGCCGCACGCGCCGTCAGGGTTGCTGGTGTACAGATAGACTTTTGCTGCGCCGCCCGACGCCAGCACGGTAAAGCGGGCGCCGTGGGTTTCCACGTCTCCGGTCTTTCGATTGAGCACGTACGCGCCCAGGCAGCGCTGACTGTCCAGGCCCAGCTTGCGCTCGGTGATCAGGTCGATGGCGGCGCGCTGGTCAAGCAATTCGATGTTTGGGCGTTTGCTGGCTTGCTCGAGCAGGGTGCGGAAGATGGCCGCGCCAGTAGCGTCGGCGGCATGAATGATCCGCCGATGACTGTGCCCGCCCTCGCGCGTCAGATGGAACTCAAAGCCGCTTTCCTCCGTGTGGGAGGGATCGTCACGGGTAAACGGGACACCTTGGTCGATGAGCCATTGAATGGCTTCGCGACTGTGTTCGACCGTAAAGCGAACCGCCTCCTCGTTGCAAAGCCCTGCTCCAGCATTCAGCGTGTCGTCGATATGAGACTGCACGGTATCGGTGTCATCGAGCACGGCGGCCACACCGCCCTGGGCCCAGAATGTTGAGCCATTGGACAGATCACCCTTGCTCAATACAGCGATACGCAGGTGGTCGGGAAGATTGAGCGCCAGGCTCAATCCTGCTGCGCCGCTGCCGATCACCAGTACGTCGTGCTGAAAATGTTGACTCATCTCTGAACTCTGCCCTTGACGGCCACTAGTATAAGTATGGGGGGATCGGCACAATAGCCGCGCCTTCATGGCATTGTGAGACCACGGCGGGTTCGGATTGTGCTCCAGTCCCTGACGTGATGCACATCGTTTTCGTCCGATTCAACGTCTGAAACGCTTTCAGTTCATGGGTTGAGGTGTGACGGTGTGTGGTTTTTGGCTCACGCCTGCATAAGGCCTAATGGAACTTTTCAACAAGCTCCGGGCTCAATAGCAGGTTGCCCATAAAGGAACAGCGTCGGCTTGCGCAGGGTTAGATAAGTGATCATCGACTGCGGATCCGACGACAAGACTATTCACGCAGTCGGCCTGGTCGTGCTGCGTTTTTCGTGCAGGTCTAACGATTGCTTGCAGGAAACTTGCTTGAAGGGGGAGAACTTTTGCGAAAAGCCCGAGTCTATGTTTGCGAGCCTGAACAATGTCAGTTGCGACACTCCCTTGAGCTCAATGAGGAGTGTTCATGCTAACCCAGGAAGAGGATCAGCAGCTTGTCGAGCGCGTACAGCGCGGTGACACTCGAGCATTTGATCTGTTGGTGCTGAAATACCAGCACAAGATTCTAGGGTTGATCGTGCGATTCGTGCACGACACCCACGAGGCTCAGGATGTTGCGCAAGAGGCCTTTATCAAGGCGTATCGCGCACTGGGCAATTTTCGCGGCGACAGCGCTTTTTATACATGGCTGTACCGCATCGCCATCAACACGGCGAAAAACTATTTGGTATCGCGCGGTCGGCGGCCACCAGATAGCGATGTGAGGTCTGAAGACGCGGAGTTCTACGATGGCGATCATGGCCTCAAGGACATCGAGTCGCCAGAGCGTGCATTGTTGAGGGATGAGATCGAGGGCACTGTCCATCGGACCATCCAGCTTCTGCCAGAAGATTTGCGTACTGCGTTAACTTTACGTGAATTCGATGGTCTGAGTTACGAAGACATTGCGAGCGTCATGCAATGTCCTGTTGGTACCGTGCGCTCTCGTATCTTCCGCGCTCGGGAAGCCATCGATAAAGCCCTGCAGCCGTTGTTGCAGGAATCCTGAGACAGCGGCGATAGCCCAAGAGAGGAACCCGCCATGAGTCGTGAAGCCCTGCAGGAATCGCTGTCCGCAGTGATGGACAACGAAGCGGATGAATTGGAATTGCGTCGGGTATTGAATGCCATTGACGATGCCGATACGCGTGCAACCTGGTCGCGTTATCAAATTGCCCGTGCAGCAATGCACAAAGAGTTGTTGCTGCCTCATCTGGATATTTCGGCTGCTGTATCCGCCGCGATCGCCGATGAAGTCAGCCCGCCCAAGGTTGCTCGTGGACCTTGGCGTACTCTGGGTCGCATGGCAGTTGCAGCGTCGGTTACCGTCGCGGTGTTGGCAGGTGTCCGCCTGTTCAACCAGGACGAGATCACCAGCACTCAATTGGCACAGCAGACACAGCAGTCGTCGAACCTGATCGCTCCACAGGTGAAGGGTCCGGCAGTACTGGCTGGTTACACTGAGACCGAGCAGGCTCCAGGCCCTATGGCCCACGGCGTCTTGCAAGGTCAGGCTGCTGAAGGCGACAAGCGTCTGCCTGGCTACCTGCGTCAACATGCTCAGGAAGCCGCGTTGAAGGGTACTGAAAGCGCACTGCCTTACGCACGCGCTGCCAGCCTGGAAAACCGTTAAGGAGGATCATGCGAGCCGTCCCTCTATTGCCATTGTTGCTTGGTGGATGGCTTGCCCTCCCAGTACATGCCGATGATGCGCAAGACATGCTCAAACGTCTTGCTCAGGTAGACCAGCAGCAGAGTTATCAAGGTACATTTGTATACGAGCGCAACGGTAGTTTTTCTACCCATCGGATCTGGCACCGCGTAGCGGATGGCAAGATCCAGGAGCGCTTGTTGCAGCTTGATGGTTCTGCGCAAGAAGTATTGCGTGTTGACGGACTTACACAGTGCGTCAGCGGCATGCTTGAAGCGGGCGTAGTCAATGCGTCCGACTCTTCTTCCCGTGCTTTCGATGTCAAAAGACTGTCAGCCTGGTACGACATGAAAATTGTCGGAAAATCCCGGGTAGCTGGTCGTGCTACCACTATTGTGGCGCTGACGCCGAAAGACCAGCACCGTTATGGTGTAGAACTGCATATCGATAACGAAACCGGTCTGGCACTCAAGTCGCTGTTGCTGAGCGACAAGGGGCAATTGCTGGAGCGCTTTCAATTTACCGATCTCGATCCCGTCGACAAAATGGCTGATGAATCACTGCAAGCCAGTGCCGACTGCAAGCCGGTTGCGCCGGTCAAGGCTGCCAAGCCAGGCGCGCAGATATCCCCGGTACCTTGGCGCTCCGAATGGCTGCCACCGGGTTTCGACCTGAGCAGCAGCGGAGTCCGAAAGGATCCCGAATCGCACGCGCCGGTTGCCAGCATGATGTATGGCGACGGGTTGGCTCGATTCTCGGTGTTCATCGAGGGCGTCAGTGGTAAATCGTCTTCGGATATCCGCACCCAGCTTGGGCCTACCGTAGCGGTATCGCGCCGTCTCACTACCCCTCAGGGCGACACCATGGTGACTGTCGTGGGCGAGATACCCATGGGGACTGCCGAGCGCATTGCGCTGTCGATTCGCGCAAACGAAACGCCGACGAAAAAGTAATCAGCCAGCCTGAAGTGCCTGGGATGTAAAACTCTTCATCTTGGGTCAGGCGAGCCGCCAGCCCCCATTAAAGCTGGCCTTGGCCGAAATACTGAAATGTTTGGTGAGGTTTGCAAGTTGCAAAATCTTTCTTTTTTTTCTATAGGTCACAGCCTCGCAGCTCTGGCCTTTGTCGTTTTTGGGCTGTAAAGCTGGTCTGGAAATAAAGTGCTGCCCGGTCGTGACAGGCTTGGATTTTCGGGGTCAGTTGATCTGTACTGCTTAACTTGCGTTATGAACGGGAGTCGTATGTTGATACCACGCGTGAAATCTTATCTATCACTGGTCACAGCGGTCCTGATGCTCGGACAGATTGCCGTTGCTCAGGCTGAAAACCTGCCCGATTTCACCGATCTGGTTGAACAGGCGTCGCCAGCGGTGGTGAATATCAGTACCCGCCAGAAGCTGCCGGACCGTGCCATTGCCAATCAGCAAGTGCCGGATCTGGAAGGCCTGCCTCCGATGCTCCGCGAATTTCTTGAGCGCAGCATGCCGCCGGGAACTCGTCCACCAGGCAAGGGCGGTGATCGTCAGCGTGAGGCTCAGTCGCTGGGTTCGGGCTTCATCATTTCCCCTGATGGCTACGTACTGACCAATAATCATGTGATTGATGGCGCCGACGAAATCCTCGTTCGCCTGTCCGATCGCAGTGAGCTGAAAGCCAAGCTGGTGGGTACCGATCCTCGTACCGACGTGGCGGTGTTGAAGATCGAAGGCAAGGACTTGCCCACTGCGAAGCTGGGTAACTCCAACAAGCTCAAGGTAGGTGAGTGGGTGCTGGCGATCGGCTCGCCGTTCGGTTTCGATCACTCTGTGACTAAAGGCATTGTCAGCGCCAAGGGCCGTAGCTTGCCGAACGATACCTACGTTCCTTTTATCCAGACGGACGTGGCGATCAATCCGGGTAACTCCGGCGGCCCGCTGTTCAACATGTCCGGCGAAGTAGTCGGTATCAATTCCCAGATATTTACCCGTTCGGGCGGTTTCATGGGGCTGTCGTTTGCGATCCCTATTGATGTTGCGATGGACGTTGCCAATCAGCTCAAGGCCAGTGGCAAGGTCAGCCGCGGCTGGCTGGGTGTTGTGATTCAGGAAGTCAACAAGGATCTGGCCGAGTCGTTTGGTCTCGACAAGCCTGCCGGCGCGCTGGTTGCGCAGGTACTTGACGATGGTCCCGCTGCCAAGGGCGGTCTGCAGGTTGGTGACGTGATTCTGAGTGCCAACGGCCAGCCAATCGTCATGTCGGCAGATTTGCCGCACCTGATCGGCAATCTCAAGGATGGCAGCAAGGCTGAGCTCGAAGTGATTCGTGACGGCAAGCGTCAGAAACTGACCGTTACCGTGGGCGCCTTGCCTGACGAAGGTCAGGAAATGGCCGGTCTTGGTGGTTCGACTGCCGAGCGCAGCAGCAATCGACTGGGCGTTTCGGTCGTTGAGCTGACTGCAGAGCAGAAGAAAACCCTCGACATCAAGAGTGGCGTGGCGATCAAGGAAGTCACGGGTGGTCCTGCGGCGCTGATCGGCCTGCAGGCTGCCGATGTGATTACTCACCTGAACAATCAGGCGATCACCTCAGCAGCGCAGTTCACTGAAGTCGCCAAGAGCTTGCCCAAGGATCGCTCGGTTTCGATGCGTGTCCTGCGTCAGGGGCGCGCCACGTTCATTACCTTCAAGTTGTCTGAATAACGCAGACGCTTCATGAGAGAGGGCGGCAATGGCCGCCCTTTTTTGTGCCCGTGTCACGAGTGGTGACTGATCGGTTTGCCTGTTAGCGTGACGCGTCTTGCTTAATTCAGGTACAATTCCCGGCTATTTTTCGGCGGGCAATCTGTCTGCAACCTTTTTGAGTGTTGATCCGTGAGTGATTTGAGTCATATCCGCAATTTCTCCATCATCGCCCACATTGACCATGGCAAGTCGACGCTGGCCGACCGCTTCATTCAAATGTGCGGCGGTTTGTCCGAGCGCGAAATGGAAGCGCAGGTGCTCGATTCCATGGATCTTGAGCGCGAGCGCGGGATCACCATCAAGGCCCACAGCGTTACTCTGTACTACAAGGCCAAAGACGGTATCACCTACCAGCTGAACTTCATTGACACCCCGGGGCATGTGGACTTCACCTACGAAGTCAGCCGTTCCCTGGCCGCGTGTGAAGGCGCGTTGCTGGTCGTGGATGCGGGTCAGGGCGTTGAAGCGCAGTCGGTTGCCAACTGCTACACCGCTATCGAGCAGGGCCTTGAGGTCATGCCGGTGCTGAACAAGATGGACCTGCCGCAGGCCGATCCGGACCGTGTCAAGGAAGAGATCGAGAAGATCATCGGTATTGACGCGACTGACGCAGTGGCCTGTAGCGCCAAGAGCGGTATGGGCGTTGACGAGGTGCTCGAGCGCCTGGTGGCGACCATTCCAGCACCGACCGGCAATATCGAAGATCCGCTGCAGGCGTTGATCATCGATTCCTGGTTCGACAACTACCTGGGCGTTGTTTCCCTGGTGCGTGTCCGCCACGGCCGAGTGAAGAAAGGCGACAAGATCCTCGTCAAATCCACTGGCAAGATCCATCTGGTAGACAGCGTCGGGGTTTTCAACCCCAAGCACACCGCTACCGTTGATCTGAAAGCAGGCGAAGTCGGCTTCATCATCGCTGGCATCAAGGACATCCACGGTGCACCAGTGGGTGACACGCTGACCTTGAACACCACGCCTGACGTTGACGTCCTGCCAGGGTTCAAGCGTATCCAGCCTCAGGTTTACGCTGGTCTGTTCCCGGTCAGTTCGGATGATTTCGAAGACTTCCGTGAAGCGTTGCAGAAACTGACACTCAACGATTCTTCGCTGCAGTACCTGCCGGAAAGCTCTGATGCACTGGGCTTCGGTTTTCGTTGTGGCTTCCTGGGCATGCTCCACATGGAGATCATCCAGGAACGTCTCGAGCGCGAATACGATCTGGACCTGATCACCACTGCGCCGACGGTAATCTTCGAGCTGCTGCTGAAGACCGGCGAGACGATCTATGTCGATAACCCGTCCAAGCTGCCTGACCTGTCTGTTATCGAGGACATGCGCGAGCCAATCGTTCGGGCAAATATTCTTGTGCCTCAGGAGCACCTGGGCAACGTCATTACGCTGTGCATCGAAAAGCGTGGCGTACAGCACGACATGCTGTTCCTTGGGACTCAGGTCCAGGTGACTTACGATTTGCCGATGAACGAGGTTGTCCTCGACTTCTTCGATCGTCTCAAGTCAGTCAGCCGCGGTTATGCTTCCCTGGATTATCATTTTGATCGTTACCAGTCCGCCAATCTGGTCAAGCTCGATGTTTTGATCAACGGTGAGAAGGTCGACGCCCTGGCGTTGATCGTTCACCGGGACAATGCGCACTACAAAGGGCGCGCGTTGACCGAGAAAATGAAAGAGCTGATTCCGCGGCAGATGTTCGACGTTGCAATTCAGGCTGCCATTGGTGGTCAGATTGTGGCCCGGACAACCGTCAAGGCACTCAGAAAGAACGTATTGGCCAAATGCTACGGCGGTGACGTAAGCCGTAAGCGTAAATTGCTGGAGAAGCAAAAGGCCGGTAAGAAACGCATGAAGCAGGTCGGCAACGTGGAAATTCCACAGGAAGCTTTCCTTGCAGTGCTCAGGTTGGAATAGTCAGGTCCTATGTCACTAAATTTCCCGCTGTTGTTGGTCATCGCTGTGTTCGTCTGTGGCGTACTTGCATTGATTGATCTGGTCTTCCTGGCGCCTCGTCGCCGGGCCGCCATTTCGACTTATCAGGGGAGCGTCGGAGAACCTGACCTTGCTGTCGTCGAGCGACTCAACAAAGAGCCCTTGCTGGTCGAATACGGCAAGTCGTTCTTTCCCGTGTTGTTTATTGTCCTGGTGCTGCGCTCGTTTCTGGTCGAACCGTTCCAGATTCCATCGGGCTCCATGAAACCGACACTGGACGTGGGTGATTTCATTCTGGTCAACAAGTTCTCCTACGGCATTCGTTTGCCCGTACTGGACCAGAAAGTGATTCAGATCGGCGATCCGCAGCGTGGCGACGTCATGGTCTTTCGCTACCCGAGCGACCCGAGCGTTAATTACATCAAGCGGGTTGTGGGGCTGCCGGGCGATCGCATTCGTTACACCAGTGACAAGCGTCTGTTCGTCAACGGCGAACTGGTTGCCAAAAAGCTGATAGGCACAGAGCCCGGCACGCTGGGCAGCGCTGAACTCTATGAAGAGCAACTGGGCGCCGTCGAGCACCAGATCCGTCAGGAAATGAGCCGTTATCGTGCCCCGCCTGATACCGAATGGACGGTGCCAGCCGCGCATTACTTCATGATGGGCGACAACCGGGACAACTCCAACGACAGCCGTTACTGGGATGATCCCAATATTCCCAAGGACGAGCTGGGCATGGTCCCGGACAAGAACATTGTAGGCAAGGCCTTCGCTGTCTGGATGAGCTGGCCCGAGCCCAAACTGAGTCACTTCCCCAACTTTTCGAGGGTGGGGTTGATCAAGTAATGGATACGGCGCTGCATGAGCAGCGCCGTATGTCATTTGGAACAGCTTCAATACCCGCTTAACGATGAGTCAGTCGGGGCGGGCAGGCGGGAAGACCAGGAGGTCGGAAGTGAACATGACGTTCTCTGCATCTCAGAAAGGTGCGTCGCTTTTGGGTGGTCTGTTGGTGCTTGTGCTGGTCGTTTTCACGGCGAGTACCGCATTCAAGCTGGTCCCTCATTACCTTGACTACATGACGATGAAGAAGATCATCGAGACGGTCGAGAGCAATCCGAGCCTGGCGATCACCACAGCCAGTGATTTTTACAGTTATGTCGACAAGAGCATGCAGCTCAACAGCATTCGGGATATAGATTTGAACAAGGCGTTAAGAGTGACGGTGGAGAACAACACGTTCAACGCTCATTTGAATTACGAGCAACGCGAGTCGTTGATCAGCAGCATTGATGTGGTCATCAAATTCGACAAGCAAATGAGCGTGGGCAAACTGTGAGCGTATCCTTGAGCCGCCTTGAGCGTCAGCTCGGCTATACCTTCAAGGATCAGGACCTGATGGTCCTGGCCCTGACCCACCGCAGTTTTGCCGGCCGTAACAACGAACGGCTCGAGTTTCTCGGTGATGCCATTCTCAACTTCGTGGCGGGTGAGGCGCTGTTCGAGCGCTTTCCTCAGGCTCGCGAAGGCCAGTTGTCCCGCTTGCGGGCGCGATTGGTCAAAGGGGAAACCCTGGCGTTGCTGGCGCGCGGTTTTGATTTGGGTGAATACTTGCGTCTGGGCTCTGGCGAGCTCAAAAGCGGCGGTTTCCGTCGTGAGTCCATTCTGGCCGACGCGCTTGAGGCCTTGATTGGTGCAATCTATCTGGATGCCGGCATGGAGGTTGCGCGTGAGCGCGTGCTGGCGTGGCTGACGACCGAGTTCGACAGCCTGACCCTGGTCGACACCAACAAGGACCCGAAAACACGACTGCAGGAGTTTCTTCAGTCGCGTGCGTGTGAATTGCCGCGTTACGAAGTAGTGGATATCCAGGGTGAGCCGCATTGCCGGACGTTCTTCGTCGAATGCGAAATCGCCTTATTGAATGAAAAAAGTCGAGGTCAGGGTGTCAGCCGACGGATTGCCGAACAGGTAGCCGCAGCGGCAGCACTCATTGCACTTGGCGTGGAGAACGGTCATGACTGATACAACTGCAACACGCTGTGGCTATGTTGCCATCGTCGGCCGCCCTAACGTAGGCAAGTCCACGCTGCTCAACCATATTCTCGGTCAGAAGCTCGCGATCACCTCGCGCAAGCCGCAGACCACTCGGCACAACATGCTGGGCATCAAGACAGAGGGCGCTGTTCAAGCCGTCTATGTCGATACCCCGGGCATGCACAAGAATGGCGAGAAAGCCCTCAACCGCTACATGAACAAGACCGCTTCGGCGGCCCTGAAAGATGTTGATGTGGTGATCTTTGTTGTGGACCGCACACGTTGGACCGACGAAGACCAGATGGTGCTCGAGCGTGTTCAATACGTGCAGGGTCCAGTCATTCTGGCGATCAACAAGACCGACCGCATCGAAGACAAAAGCGAGCTGATGCCGCATCTGGAATGGTTGCAGGGCCAGCTGCCAAATGCGTCTATCGTGCCGATTTCCGCGCAACACGGGCATAACCTCGAAGCGCTGGAAAGCCTGATCGCAACGCACTTGCCGGAAAACGAACACTTCTTCCCGGAAGACCAGATCACCGACCGCAGCAGTCGTTTTCTGGCCGCCGAACTGGTTCGCGAAAAAATCATGCGTCAGTTGGGTGCAGAGCTTCCGTACCAGATCACCGTCGAAATCGAAGAGTTCAAGCAGCAGGGCCGTATTCTGCACATCCATGCGCTCATTCTCGTCGAGCGTGATGGCCAGAAGAAGATCATCATTGGTGACAAGGGCGAGCGTATCAAACGCATCGGCAGTGACGCCCGTCGTGACATGGAGCTGCTGTTCGACTCCAAGGTCATGCTCAACCTGTGGGTCAAGGTCAAAGGCGGCTGGTCAGATGATGAGCGGGCACTGCGCTCGCTCGGTTACGGCGACCTTTAAGCCGCTCTTTTGCTGGGTCCATGAGCTTTTCACGGACCCAGTGAATACCTTCTTTTCAGAGCCCGTCCGATGAGCACGCCCACCGGTCAACCCGCCTATGTGCTCCACAGCCGTGCCTACCGCGAAAACAGCGCGCTGGTCGATTTTCTGACTCCACAGGGTCGTCTTCGGGCAGTACTGCGCAGTGCCAAGGGCAAGGCCGGATCGCTGGCGCGTCCCTTTGTCCCGCTCGAAGTCGAGTTTCGTGGCCGTGGCGAGCTGAAAAATGTCGGGCGTATGGAAAGTGCAGGCGTCGCCACCTGGATGACTGGTGAGGCGCTGTTCAGCGGCATGTACCTCAACGAGTTGCTGATTCGCCTGTTGCCTTCCGAAGACCCTCATCCCGCCGTATTCGATCATTATGCTGCCACGCTGTTGGCACTTGCCGAAGGGCGTCCCCTTGAGCCGTTGCTGCGCTCGTTCGAATGGCGCCTGCTGGACGATCTCGGTTATGGCTTCGAGCTGACCGTCGACGTCAACGGTGAGCCCCTGGCAGCCGATGGCATGTACCGCCTGCAAGTCGATGCCGGTCTTGAACGGGTTTATCTTTTGCAGCCTGGACTGTTTCAAGGCGTTGAATTGCTCGCCATGTCGCAAGCGGACTGGACGGCGCCTGGCGCGTTGTCCGCTGCCAAGCGTCTGATGCGTCAGGCACTGGCCGTGCATCTGGGCGGCCGCCCATTGGTCAGTCGTGAACTGTTTCGCAAGCCGTGATCAGGCTTTATGCTTTACGGCCTGCTTCGATCAAACCTCAGGAGATACCCGTGACCCAAAGTACCCGCATCCTTCTAGGCGTGAACATCGACCACGTGGCCACGCTGCGTCAGGCCCGCGGTACGCGTTACCCGGACCCGGTCAAAGCAGCCCTGGACGCCGAAGAAGCAGGTGCCGACGGCATTACGGTGCACTTGCGTGAGGACCGTCGGCATATCCAGGAACGCGACGTTCTGTTGCTCAAGGAAGTGTTGCAGACCCGTATGAACTTCGAGATGGGTGTCACCGAGGAAATGCTGGCGTTCGCCGAGCGTATTCGTCCGGCTCATGTCTGTCTGGTGCCTGAAACCCGCGAAGAGCTGACTACCGAAGGCGGTCTTGATGTGGCGGGCCAAGAGGCGCGCATCAAGGCGGCGGTGGAGCGTCTGGCGAAGATCGGCTGTGAGGTTTCGCTGTTTATCGACCCGGACGAGCGCCAGATTGCCGCGTCAAAGCGTGTCGGCGCTCCCGCCATCGAACTGCATACAGGCCGCTATGCCGACGCCGAAACCCCGAATGAAGTGGCCGATGAACTGCAACGAATCGCCGACGGCGTAACGTTCGGCATCGCTCAGGGACTGATCGTCAATGCTGGCCACGGCCTGCACTATCACAACGTACAGGCGGTGGCTGCGATCAAGGGCATCAATGAACTGAACATTGGCCACGCGCTGGTGGCCCATGCACTGTTCGTCGGTTTCAAGGCTGCCGTTGCCGAAATGAAAGCACTGATTGTCGAGTCTGCCCGCTAACGACTACGGTTTTCGCCCTACGATCACTGCCCGCATCGGCGCGGGCAGTCCTTCGACGGTTTTGCTGTGGTCGGCAGGGTCGAGGAAGTCGCCCAGTGACTGAAAGCGCATCCACTCGGTGCTGCGCTGCTCCTGGACCGTCGTGTTGCTGACGTCCACGCAACGTACATCTTCGAAACCCGCGCGGCGCATCCACAGCTCCAGCGCGGGCACCGATGGCAGGAACCAGACGTTGCGCATCTGCGCGTAGCGGTCTTCCGGCACCAGCACCTGATGCGCATCACCCGGCACCACCAGTGTTTCCATTACCAGTTCGCCGCCCTTGACCAGGCAGTCTTTCAACGCCAGCAAATGGTCGATGGGGGATTTGCGGTGATAGAGCACGCCCATCGAAAACACTGTGTCGAAGCCTTCCAGATTGGCTGGCAAGTCTTCGAGCGCGAATGGCAGATGCCAGGCTGGCAGGTCGGGCAGATAGCGCTGCATGGCCTGGAACTGGCAGAAGAACAGCCAGTTGGGGTCGACACCAATAACACTGTCAGCGCCAGCACCCAGCATGCGCCACTGGTAATAACCGTTGCCGCACCCCACGTCCAGGACCCGTTTGCCTTTGAGGTCGAGGTGCGGGGATACCCGTGACCATTTCCAGTCCGAACGCCATTCGGTGTCGATGTGGACGCCAAAGACATTGAATGGCCCTTTGCGCCACGGTGACAGACCCATCAGTGCCTTGCGCAGTACGGTGCGGGTTTCGCCATTGCATTCGGTTTCCAGCGTAAAGCTGTCGACCAGGTCGACGCGGCCCGGTTGCAGGTCAGGTAGCGCATCCAGCGCCGCCTGCCAACGTTGCAGGTCGCCATGACCCTTGGTCATCTTGAGGTCGAGTTGTGCTTGCAGGCCGTTGGCCCATTCAGCCAGTGGCGTTCGCGCCAGGCGGCGGACAAGTGGAGCGAGATCAATCATGGCAGGGCAATCAACGAGGCAAAGTTAAGACATTGGAACCATGGCACCACCCTGGAGAACCCCGCGGCAAGCAGGCGTTGGCGGTGTTCTTCGAGGCTGTCGGGCTTCATGACGTTTTCAATGGCACTGCGTTTCTGGGCTATTTCCAGATCGCTGTAGCCGTTGGCGCGTTTGAAGGCGATGTGCAGGTCGGTCAGTAGAGCGTGTTCCTGGTCGTCGTTGAAGCGCAGCTTTTCCGAAAGGATCAACGCGCCGCCCGGCACCAGTGCGCCGTGAATGCGCGTCAGCAACCCAAGGCGCAGTTCTGGAGCGATGAATTGCAAGGTAAAGTTCAGCGCAACGACCGATGCCGGTTTGAACTCCAGCCCCAGAATATCGCCCTCGATGACGTCCACCGGCAGCAGCTCCTGAAACATGGAGTTCTGTGCGTTCAGGTATTCGCGGCAGCGCTCAACCATCGCGCTTGAATTATCCACAGCGATGACGCTGCAGCCTTCATTGCGAACATGGCGACGCAGGGCCTGAGTCACGGCACCCAGCGAACTGCCCAGGTCGTACAATACGGTGTCAGGCTGGGCAAACTGCGCGGCGAGGACGCCGAGGTTCTCGACAATCGTCGGATAGCCGGGCACAGAGCGCTTGATCATGTCAGGAAATACCCGCACTACGTCTTCATTGAAGGCGAAGTCAGGCACCTGAACCAGTGGCTGGGCGAAAATGCGGTCGGGTTCTTTGCTCACGGCGGTTCCGGCGAAGGCTTTGAAAAGCGGGCATTCTAGCCAAGTTGTTGCCGGTCTGCATGATGCTGAGCGAGTTGTCGGATGAGACGCGGGGCGGGCCTGCCAAACGCTTCACTTCACGGTGATGGCGCAGTCAAAGGTCTGCTCAGGTGCAACCTCGGGTGCCCAGGGTTGCTGATAGACCATCATCAGGTGGCCGGTACCCTTGTCCGCCGCTTTGTAACGCCAGACGGATTGTCCGCCACTGCCAATCACTTCCTTGCCTTCGGTGGCGTACACCTCTGGCCCCAGGCTGCGCAGAATGCCCTGGGCAGGGTTTTGAGTCAGCCAGCGAAAACCGGTGGTGGGATTGCTGGGCAGGGTGAGGATCAAGGTCTGTCCAGTACTCAATGTGAGCGGACAGTCACTTTTGCTGTCGATGGAAACAATGTTTTTTGGCGTTTGTGCACAAGCGGCCAACAGGGCGAGGCTCAGCGGTGCAAGAAGTCTGGCAACAGTCATGGCAAGGTCCGGTTTTGCGTGACGATGTTGCGAGGATAACCGATCACGGTTTTCGAGGGGAGCGTATGGCCCGCTTGCGGCGCAAGTCCTGAGCGGGTCGATACGTACAAGGCCTGGCCGGCCGGGCTGACGCCGCGCAAGTCTGCGCAGGCGCCAGCGTCAGGGCTCAGAACAACACTTTCGCTACATCGGCAAAGCGCTTGGCGAAATGAACCGTCAGACCTTCCTTGAGGTAGTCAGGCAGCTCCTCGAAATTGCCACGATTGGGCTCCGGCAGGATCAGCTCATTGATCTTCTGACGACGGGCCGCGATGACTTTCTCGCGCACACCGCCAATCGGCAGCACGTGACCGGTGAGGGTCAGTTCGCCGGTCATCGCAACGCCTTTCTTCGGCGGCTGATTGCGAGCCAGGGACAGCAGGGCGCTGGCCATGGTCACACCTGCACTTGGGCCGTCCTTCGGTGTAGCGCCTTCAGGAACGTGCACATGCACGAACGCTTCATCAAAAAACTTCGCGTCGCCGCCAAACTTCGACAGGTTGGAACTGATGTAGCTGTAAGCGATTTCGGCCGACTCTTTCATCACGTCGCCCAACTGCCCGGTCAGCTTGAAGCCGCGATTCAGCGTGTGGATGCGCGTCGCTTCGATCGGCAGCGTTGCGCCGCCCATGCTGGTCCAGGCCAGGCCAGTGATCACGCCGGTGCCCGACAGTACCTGCTCGCTGCGGAACAACGGCATACCCAGTGACGCTTCCAGGTCTTTCGGCGCGATCTTGATGGTTGAGTCAGGAGCGTCCAGCAGTTTGACGACAGCTTTGCGCACCAGCTTGCCGAGCTGCTTCTCCAGATGCCGTACACCAGCTTCCCGCGCATAACCTTCGATCACGGCACGCAGCGCACTGTCGCTGATGGTCAGCTTGCTCTTCGCGACGCCGGCCTTTTCCAGTTGCTTGGGCCACAGGTGACGCTTGGCGATCGCGAGTTTTTCTTCGGTGATGTAGCCGGACAGGCGAATCACTTCCATGCGGTCAAGCAAGGGGCCCGGAATCGAGTCCAGAGTGTTGGCTGTGCAGACGAACAAGACCTTGGAGAGGTCGAGACGCAGGTCCAGGTAGTGATCAAGGAATTCGACGTTCTGTTCAGGGTCGAGTGTTTCCAGCAGAGCAGAGGCCGGGTCGCCTTGATAGCTTTGGCCCATCTTGTCGATTTCGTCGAGCATGATGACCGGGTTCATCACCTCTACATCTTTGAGTGCCTGAACCAGTTTGCCGGGCTGGGCACCGATGTAGGTCCGACGGTGACCCTTGATTTCGGCCTCGTCGCGCATGCCGCCCACACTCAGGCGATAGAACGGTCGTCCGAGGGATTCGGCGATCGAACGGCCGACGCTGGTCTTGCCCACGCCTGGCGGTCCGACCAGCAGTACGATGGAGCCGCTGATCTCGCCTTTGTAGGCGCCCACGGCGAGGAATTCGAGGATCCGGGACTTGATGTCGTCCAGCCCTGCGTGGTGCTTGTCCAAGACTTTGCGGGCGTGCTTGAGGTCCAGCTTATCCGCACCATACACGCCCCACGGCAGGGAACTGGCCCAGTCGAGGTAATTGCGGGTCACGGCGTATTCGGGCGAGCCGGTTTCCAGGACCTTGAGCTTGCCGATCTCCTCGTCGATCTTTTTCCGCGCCTGCGGTGGCAATGTCTTGCCTTCCAGGCGTTGCTCGAACTGCTCGATATCGGCGCTGCGGTCGTCCTTGCTCAGCCCCAGTTCCTGCTGAATGACCTTGAGCTGCTCTTTAAGGAAGAACTGACGCTGATGCTCGCCAATCTTGCGATTGACCTCGGCGGAGATCTCTTTCTGCAGGCGTGCGACTTCGACTTCCTTGCGCAGCATGGGCAGGACTTTTTCCATGCGCTTGAGCATGGGCACGCAGTCCAGCACCTGCTGGAGCTCTACGCCGGTAGCCGAAGTCAGCGCCGCGGCAAAATCGGTCAGCGGGGACGGGTCGTTCGGGCTGAAGCGATTGAGGTAGTTTTTCAGCTCTTCGCTGTACAAGGGGTTGAGCGGCAGCAGTTCCTTGATCGCGTTGATCAGTGCCATACCATAGGCTTTTACTTCGTCAGTAGGCTCGTTCGGCTGCTGCGGGTATTCGACCTCGACCAAATACGGCGGGCGATGGTGCTTGAGCCAGGTGCGGATGCGCACCCGGCTCAGGCCCTGCGCAACAAACTGCAAGCGCCCGTTTTCACGGCTGGCATGGTGAACCTTGACCAAAGTGCCATACTCCGGCAGCGCGTTCGTGTCGAAGTGGCGCGGGTCCTCCTGTGGCGTGTCCATGAAAAACAGCGCCAGCGAGTGGTGGTCGGACTTGCTCACCAGTTCCAGCGTCTCGGCCCACGGCTCTTCATTGACGATTACCGGCAAAACCTGCGCCGGGAAGAACGGGCGATTGTGGATTGGAATGATATAAACCTTGTCCGGCAGATTCTGGCCGGGGAGGGCAAGTGAGGTGCTATCGGAACTCAGCGAAACGTCTAGCTCGGCTGCGTCATTCGGCAAATCTGGCGAGTCTGTTTGCGGATCGCTCATGGGGCACCTGAGAAGTTATACATGGCTCTTAGATGGGGCGTGCACCCTCAGGTTTCAATGGGTTCGGTCGATAGTGTTGATAGGGACAATAAAACTGCTGTTTTCCGTGTCTTGTGGACGTGTCGTTGTCGCCAAGGCAGGCCTTTTTCTTTGCGGCGTTGCCGTTGTGGAACGAATCGGTATGACCAACGTATTTTTCTCGGCAGTTATTGCTGGACTGTTGACGGCCGCGGCGGCCGGCGTTTCAGCCGCGACCCTGACGGCACAGTTGCTCGACAAGCAGGGCAAGCCTTTGGCCGACGCTGTGGTCACGCTCAAGGGACCGGCAGATCCGTCCCCGGCCGTGCTCAAGGCCGCCATGGACCAGCGTGACCAGGAGTTCGCGCCTCGCGTGCTGGCTGTTCATACCGGTACACAGGTCAAATTTCCCAACAGCGACAACATTCGCCATCAGGTCTATTCCTTCTCGCCCGCCAAGCGCTTCGAACTGCGGTTGTACGAAGGGACGCCATCGGACCCATTGCTGTTCGACAAGCCTGGCGTGGTGGTGTTGGGCTGCAATATCCACGACTGGATGGTGGGCTACATCTACGTCACGGACGATCCCTGGTTTGGTGTGACTGATGGTAATGGGCAGCTCAAGCTGGACCAGATGCCAGTCGGTCATTACGCGGTCACACTTTGGCATCCGCAGATTGAGGACATGCAGCCAGTGGCGGGCGCAGAGTTTGATCTGCCTGCTGCCGGCCTGACGCAGCGCTTCACATTGCCCGTCGAAGTAAAAGTCGACGATAAATCTGCCCGTCCCGCTGCGGGTGGTTTTGGTGATGCCTTCCACAAGGCCGCTCATGAATGAATCTTAAAGTCAGCTTCCAGGCGCGTATTGCCGGAGTATTGATCGCACTGCTGATCATCGTGGTCGCTGCGGTTTTTGTGGCGGTCAAGGTCGCGACCGGCGATGCGGTACGTACGCAGGCGCAGGCTCAGCTTGAGGTCGGTAGTCGTGTGTTCGAGCGGCTGATCGACCTGCGTGGCAAGCGCTTGCGTGACGCGGTGCAATTGCTGGCAGCCGACTTTGGCTTTCGTGATGCTGTAGCCAGCGCGGACGCGTCGACCATTCGCTCGGTGTTGCTCAACCATGGCAAGCGTATCAATGCGACTGACATGTTCCTGTTGGGCATGGACGGCGTCGTGGTCGCCAGTACCGTAGCAGCGGTGCCGGAAGGCTCCAAGTTCGTCTACGACCAGGCGTTGCGCACGGCCAAGCGCAATAGTCAGTCAGTGCTGATTGTTCCTGGCGGCGGCACGCCACATCTGTTGGTCGAGAGCACCGTACTGGCACCGTTGCCCATCGGTCGCGTGGTGATGGGGTTTACCATCGACCGCGATATCGCAGAAGAACTGCGTTCGCTCAGCGGCCTGGAAGTGTCGTTTCTCACCGTCGAAAACGGCGAGTCCGGCGACCTGATCACCACCCAGCCAGAAGCGTTGCGCGCAGGCGTCATCGACCTGATGCGCAACTCGTCTGGCGGTCAGATGCGTGTGACCGAGCAGTCCAACCTGAACTTCCTCAGCCAGACATTGATGCTGGCCAACACGGACGAGGTCAAGGACGGACAAGTCATCGCTTTGCTGCAAAGCCCTCTGGACAAAGCCTTGCAGGCCTTCGCACCACTGGATGAAAAGATTTTCTGGATATCGATGGCCGCCTTGCTGGCATCGCTGATCGGTACCCTGGCCCTTGCCCGCAGCGTATCACTGCCGGTACGGGCGCTGGCTATCGCAGCCAAGCGTATCGGTGACGGCGATTACGAAACCCCAGTGAACATGGCCCGCAGTGATGAGCTGGGCATGCTGGCCGATGCGATCAATACCATGCAGCACGGTATTGCCGTGCGTGAAGGGCAACTGGCGCACAACGCGTTGCACGACAACCTGACCGGTCTGCCCAACCGCGCGCTGGTGATGGAGCGTCTGGGCAGCTCGATTGCCGCCGAACGCCCAGTGGCTTTGCTGTACCTGGGGATCGAAAACCTCGCCGCCATCAACGAAAGCGCGGGCGCCGAAGGTGTCGAGCAACTGCTGCGTGAAGTGGGTCAGCGTCTGCAGAGCAACCTTCGCGCCGGTGACACCGTGGCCCGGTTGACCGCCAACGAATTTCTGTTGCTGCTTGATCACACCACCAGCGACGGTGCGGTGGCCACGGGTGACGCCTTGCAACGCATGCTCAGCGCGCCTCAACGTATCGACAACCATGACGTCACCCTCGAATGCTGCATGGGCATCACGGTCTACCCGGACAACGGCGATTCGGCTCAGGAACTGGTCAACCGTGCGGCGATTGCGCGCAAGGACGCTGCGTTCCTGCCCGGTCGCCTGCAGATCTATCAGGACGGCAGTGACCTGGCGCATCAACGTCAGATCAGCCTGATCCGCGATTTGCGCAAAGCGCCTCAGAACGGCGAACTGACGCTGCATTACCAGCCCAAGCTGGATATTCGTCAGGGTTACGTCCGCCAGGCCGAAGCCCTGCTGCGCTGGAGTCACCCTCAGTTCGGTAATGTCTCGCCAGCCGAATTCATCGTCCTCGCCGAGCGCACAGGCAGTATTCATTTGTTGACCAATTGGGTCATCGAAGAAGCGATGCGTCAGTTGGCCGAATGGCGCCAGCGCGGGCTGGTGTTGCAGGTGTCGGTGAATATTTCTGCGGATGACCTGTTGGGCGATGACTTGGCCGGTTTCGTCATGCAACTGCTCAAACGCTACAACCTGCCTGCCGAACAACTGGTGTTCGAGATCACTGAAAGTGCGGTCATGAGCGAACCGGAGAAAGCGCTGGTGGTGCTGCATCGTCTGCGTGATTGCGGCATCAGCCTGTCGGTTGACGATTTTGGGACCGGCTATTCATCGCTGGCTCACCTGAAACGTCTGCCGGTGCAGGAACTGAAAATCGACCAGTCGTTTGTGCGCAACCTGGATGAAACCAGTGAAGACGCGGTCATCGTGCGTTCGACCATCGAAATGAGCCACAACCTGGGGCTCAAAGTGGTCGCCGAGGGCGTCGAATACCAGCACAGTCTGGATCTGCTGCAGCGCTGGCATTGCGACACGGCTCAGGGTTACCTGATCAGCCGTCCGCTGGCTGCTTCTGCTTTTGAGGCATGGATGGCCAAAACCCAGGTCTCCCCTGGCCTTATGGTGAATTGATATGTCCTACAGAACCTCGCTGTTGCTGGGCTGTGCATTGGCAACCGCTGCGCCTCTGGCGTTGGCCGACAATGGTCGTTTGATCGCTACGGGCGGAGCCAGCAATATCGAGGGTAATGCGGGGGGCGGGATCACGCCGTGGGCGGTGATCACTGGCTACAGCGAGCAGGGCGAGTGGGGTGCAACCGCCTTCGCCACGCACATCAACCTGCCTGACTACAACCTCGATGTGGCCGGTATGGCCGTGGCTTACGGCAACCGTGTCGAGCTGTCCTATGCGCATCAGCGATTCGACATCAGTTCGTTGCAACACAAGCTGAGTCTGCCAGACGATAACCTCAGCCAGGATGTGTTCGGCGTGAAAGTGCGTCTGTTCGGCGATGTGATCTATGGCGACCTGCCGCAAGTGTCGCTGGGTATTGAGTACAAGCACCAGAACGATTTCCTGATCCCGAGCCTGGTCGGCGCGCAGCGTGATGCCGATGTCGAAGGCTACCTGACAGCCAGTCGACTGTTCATGGGCGCCGCCTTTGGTTACAACGTGTTGGTTAACGGAGGCGTGCGTTACAGCCGTGCCAACGAAACCGGTTTGCTGGGTTTTGGCGGTGATCGGCGTGACACCCGTAGCCTGCTCAAGGAGGGCTCCGTTGCCGTGCTGTTCAACCCGCGCTGGGCGCTGGGTGTCGAGTACCGTGAAAAGCCTGACAATCTTTCGTTTGCAGGGGAAAGCGATTGGGCTGATGTATTTGTCGGTTACTTCCCCAACAAACACCTGTCATTCGTGCTGGCCTACGCCCGTCTGGGTGAGATTGCCACGCTGGACAACCAGAACGGCACCTATCTGTCCGTGCAAGGGAACTTCTGATGAAGCGTTTGTCGATCTGTCTGACGCTCGCCCTGCTGGTCGGTTGCGCTCAGCAGCCTGCGAAGGATGACAGCCTTTATCAGGACCTGGGCCAGCGTGCGGGTATCCAGCGGATTGTCGAAGGCATGTTGCTGAACATTGCCAAGGACGAGCGCATCGTCGAGCGCTTTCGCAAGGTCAATATCGTGCGGTTGCGTGACAAGCTGGTTGAGCAGTTCTGCGTCGAGGCTGGCGGCCCGTGCCGTTATACCGGCGACAGCATGGCCGAATCACACAAAGGCCAGAATCTGACACCCAGCGACTTCAATGCACTGGTCGAGGACCTGATTGATGCCATGGATGCCGAGAAAATCCCGGTCCCGGTGCAGAACCGTTTGATTGCCCGCCTGGCGCCTATGCGTGGCGAAGTGATCGGTAAGTAGCGTTACCTCACCGCAAGGGTGACCAGCTGGCACTCAAACGGCATTCAGCTCAAGCGCGTCAGATACCCAGGCGCTTCCTGCTCTGGCAGTACTGAAAGCACTTTCAGGCGTTGCAGCATGCGTTGCCGGGCGCGTTGCAAGTGCTCCTTCAGGTTGAGGGCGGCGGCGTCGAAGGCGCCGTGCAGCAACAGCTCAAGGATCATGCGGTGCTCGGCCAGCATGGCCTCGTCTGCGCCGATGCCCAGTAGCCGATAAAAAATCCTGTTGATGATCATCGGGCTTTGCGCCTGGCTGATCAGCGTCACGATCTTGCGATTTTGCAGGCCGTTCAGGCACTGCTGATGCAGGTCATCTTCGATGCGCTCTATCTGTTCGAGGCTGCAGTGTTCGGCGGCCTGCGCCTCGATGACTCTGGCCAGCATCGCCTCCAGCGTCTCGCGGCTCAGGTTGGGTGCGGTCTGGCGCAGCGCTTCCGGTTCAAGGCAGGCGCGCAGCTCGTAGTCATCGGTCACTTCGCGGGCTGTGAGTGGCCCGGCCAGCCATTGAGAGTAGGGCTCCTTTTCAACCAGTCCGCGGTCGCGCAAGCGCATCAATGCTTCACGTACCACGGTGCGGCTGACGCCGTAATGCTCGGCCGCGCTTTGCTCATCCAGACGGTAGTGACCGAAAGCGATGCAGGCCGACAGCGCTGCACCAATCTCGTCGTAGATGCGCTCGCCAAGCGGGCGGGTGTCCACCAGCTCTTCGTTGCTGTCCAGACCGAACTGTTTGTGGCTCAGGCTCAGGCGCAGCGGCTCTACGTCGAGATGATCCGGGTTGACGAGGTAGCCGCGACCGTCGAAGCGGCTGATCAACCCGTCTTCATGCAGCAGGTTGAGTGCTTTGCGCACCGGCACCCGGCTGGTGCCGAACAGTTCTGCCAGCGGTGCCTCAAGCAGCACCAGTCCATTGGCGGCCGCACCCGTGGTGATCGCGTTACGCAAGACCTCACGGATCATGGCGTAGCGCGACGCGGTGCGCTGGTCCTCGTCTGACATCGGTTTCATACACTTCTGGCGATTGACGGGCGATTCTCGCACAGATACGCCAGTGTCACCTTGAGGTACATCGGGATGCTCGGTCATGGCGCCCGCCGTTACTTTTCTGCACTAAAATGTATCTTTTAAAAAAGATACATTATTTCTTTATGACAATCCGTCATGCCGCGCTTGTTCGCTGTCGATACTGTGGAGCTTTTAAAGAAGGCTTCTATCACAGCGTTTTCGCGTTGATTGGCCTCAGCAAGGCATTGATCAGCCCTCGGCTGCGTGGAAGATTGGCATGGAATCTGCCTTTGTTAAATGTACATTTTATTAATAAGTACATTTTAAAGGTGCGCCATGTCATTCACGAGTACGGTTGCGTCTGGCACTGCCAACGATGCCTGCGCGATGGCCAGCGATTTTGCCGAGGGTCGTAGTGACCCTGTGCAAGTTCTGGATCAGGCGCTGCATCAGGCTGCGCAGCAGGAGCATGTATTCATTTCCATGAGCGTCGAGCGTGCACGCCGTGAAGCCGAGGCGTCGGCGATACGCTGGCGCCACGGCCAGCCGCTGGGGCCGCTCGACGGTGTGCCGGTTGCATGGAAAGACCTGTTTGATGTGGCGGGTTCGGTGACCACCGCAGGTGCTGCGCTGCGCAAGAAGATGTCTGCTGCTTTACTCGATGCGCCGACGGTGAGGCTGCTCAGCCGCGCCGGCATGGTCAGCCTGGGCAAGACCAACCTCAGCGAGTTCGCCTATTCCGGGCTGGGCCTCAATCCGCATTTCGGTACGCCGATCAACCCGGTGAGTGACGGTGTGCCGCGTATCCCCGGCGGTTCCTCATCGGGTTCGGCGGTTGCCGTGGCTGCCGGGATCGTGCCGATTGCGATGGGCACCGACACTGCGGGCTCGATCCGCATTCCGGCGGCTTTCAACGGTCTGGTGGGGTTTCGCAGCACCAGTCGTCGTTACAGCCGTGACGGCGTGTATCCGCTGGCGCTGACGCTGGACAGCGTCGGTCCGCTGACTCGTAGCGTGCGCGATGCGCTGGTAATCGACGATCTATTGTGTGCTCGCAGCAAACCCACGTCACTGACGCCGCGCAGCCTGGCAGGCCAGCGTTTTCTGGTGGATCAGGCGGTGCTGGACGATGAGCGGGTCGAGCCTTGCGTTCGCAACAACCTGCTGCGGGCCATCGTCAAGTTGCGCGAAGGCGGTGCATTGGTTGAAGTTCAGCCCTGTCAGGCGTTTCAGGCCACATTGCAATTGATCCAGCAGCAAGGCTGGCTGGGTGCTGCCGAAGCCTTTGCCTTGCACCAGCCGCTGCTCGACAGCGCCGCGGCAAGCCAGCTCGACCCGCGTGTGCGCAACCGCCTCGAAGCGGCGCGAAACATGCCCGCCAGTCTTTTGATCAATCTGTACAGCGCGCGCGAACGCCTGCAGGAGCAATTGAGCCTCGAACTCGACGGTGCGCTGCTGATTACCCCAAGCGTCGCCCATGTCGCGCCGCCGCTCGCGCCTTTGCTCGCCGACGACGAGCTGTTTATCAAGACCAACCTCGCCACCCTGCGCCTGACCATGCCCGGCAGCCTGCTCAATATGCCCGGCGTCTCGTTGCCCAGTGGTTGTGACGCATCGGGCTTGCCGACCGGCTTGCTGCTCAGCGCTCCCGCCGGGGAAGACGCGCGCCTGTTACGTGCCGCGCTGGCTGTCGAAGCGCTGCTGAATACCCCTTGAATGACCTGATCTTTGCAGATCGGCTGCCGCGCTGACGGCCCCAACGCCGGTCTTATTACCCTGCTGGAGAACCAAGATGGCTAAAGAAATTCTGTGTGCGTTTGGTGTGGACGTGGATGCGGTGGCCGGCTGGCTCGGCTCGTACGGTGGTGAGGATTCACCGGACGATATCTCGCGCGGGCTGTTCGCCGGTGAAGTCGGCGCGCCGCGCTTGCTCAAGTTGTTCGAGCGTTACGGGCTGCGCACCACCTGGTTCATTCCGGGGCACTCGATGGAAACCTTTCCCGAGCAGATGAAAGCGGTGGCCGATGCCGGTCATGAAATCGGCGTGCATGGCTACAGCCATGAAAACCCGATTGCGATGACGCCCGAGCAAGAAGAAATCGTTCTCGACAAGTCGATCGAGCTGATCACTCAGATGACCGGCAAGCGTCCGACGGGTTACGTCGCACCGTGGTGGGAATTCAGCAATGTCACCAACGAGCTGCTGCTCAAAAAAGGCATCAAGTACGACCACAGCCTGATGCACAACGACTTCCATCCTTACTACGTTCGGGTCGGTGACAAGTGGACCAAAATTGATTACAGCCAGCATCCGGACACCTGGATGAAGCCGCTGGTGCGCGGTGAAGAAACCGATCTGGTGGAGATCCCGGCCAACTGGTACCTGGACGACCTGCCACCGATGATGTTCATCAAAAAGGCACCCAACAGCCACGGTTTCGTCAACCCGCGCCATCTGGAAGAGATGTGGCGCGATCAGTTCGACTGGGTCTATCGCGAGCATGAACATGCGGTGTTCACGATGACCATTCACCCGGACGTGTCCGGTCGTCCGCAGGTGCTGTTGATGCTTGAGCGTCTGATCGAGCACATCCAGAGCCATGCAGGCGTCAAGTTCGTCACGTTTGACGAGATCGCCGACGACTTTGTGCGTCGCAACCCACGTAACCGTTGATTCTTAGCCCTGTCCGAGGCATCACTCATGTCCATTTACAATAAGCTCGACCTGACCGGCTGGAAGCCAGAGCAATTGACGCCGGAGCAAGTGCGGTTCGCCACATGGATAGCGTTTTTCGCGTGGGTGTTTGCGGTATACGACTTCATTCTGTTCGGCACGCTGTTGCCGGAAATCGGGCGGCATTTTTCATGGAGTGAAGTGGAGCAGGCCGAAATTGCGACCTGGGTTGCGGTGGGTACGGCCGTTGTGGCGTTGGCCATCGGCCCGCTGGTTGATCGCCTTGGACGGCGTGTAGGGATCATTTTTACCGTGAGCGGCTCGGCCATCTGCTCGGCGCTCACAGCCATTGGCGGCTCGTGGGGTAAATCACCGCTGATCCTGATCCGCTCGCTGGGCGGGCTGGGCTACGCGGAGGAAACCGTCAATGCGACGTACCTGAGCGAAATCTATGCGGCATCCGACGATCCGCGTCTGGCCAAACGCCGGGGCTTCATCTACAGCCTGGTGCAGGGCGGCTGGCCGGTGGGTGCGTTGATTGCTGCCGGGCTGACCGCTGTGCTGTTGCCGATCATTGGTTGGCAGGGGTGTTTCGTGTTTGCGGCAATCCCGGCCATCGTCATCGCGATCATGGCGCGCAAACTCAAGGAGAGCCCGCAGTTTCAGATTCATCAACGTATTACCCAATTGCGCAAAAAGGGTGACGTGAGCCAGGCGCAGGCGGTGGCTCAGACCTACGGCGTCGACTACGAAGAACATCGCAAGGCAGGCTTTGCGGCTGCGTTCCGTGGCACTTCGCGTCGTGCAACGCTGGTGATTGGTGCGGCCATCCTGCTCAACTGGGCGGCGATCCAGGTGTTCAGCGTGCTGGGCACCACGGTGATCATCAGCGTCCATCACATCTCGTTCGAAAACTCGCTGATCATTCTGGTGCTTTCCAATCTCGTCGGTTATTGCGGCTATCTGAGCCACGGCTGGATGGGCGACCGGATCGGCCGTCGTAATGTGATTGGTCTGGGCTGGATGCTCGGTGGTCTGGCTTTCGCGGGCATGCTTTATGGGCCGAGCAACATGGCGATGGTTGTCGGGCTGTACAGCCTGGGGCTGTTCTTCCTGATCGGGCCTTACTCCGCTGCGCTGTTTTTCATCAGCGAAAGTTTCCCGACCAGTATCCGTGCCACGGGCGGCGCGATCATCCATGCGATGGGACCACTGGGTGCAGTCGTAGCAGGCTTTGGCGCCACGTCGGTACTGAGTGCGGGCGGTGACTGGCAGACCTCGGCGCTGTACTTCGGCGCGCTGCCTTGTTTCCTGTCAGGCGCGCTGATGTTCGCGGCTCGCCACGTGCGCCCTGAAACCGTCAAATAAGGAGTGATGCATGACTCGTAAAGTAGCGTTGGTAACCGGTGCCGCCAGCGGCATCGGTCAGGCCCTGGCTGTCGCCTTCGCCCGTCAGGGTGTGGCGGTGGCTGGCGGGTTTTATCCCGCCGACCCGCATGACCCTGACCAGACTCGGCGTCTTGTGGAGGAGGCGGGTGGCGAATGCCTGATGGTGCCGCTGGATGTCACCAGCACCGAGTCGGTCGATGACCTGGCCGCGCACGCCATCGAGGCCTTTGGCCGGATCGATTATGCGGTAGCCAACGCCGGTCTGCTGCGTCGTGCGCCGCTGCTGGAAATGACCGATGAGCGCTGGAACGAGATGCTTGATGTCGACCTGACCGGGGTCATGCGTACCTTTCGCGCTGCGGTTCGGCACATGGGCGAGGGCGGCGCGCTGGTGGCGATTTCATCGATTGCCGGTGGCGTTTATGGCTGGCCGGACCACTCCCATTACGCCGCCGCCAAGGCCGGTGTGCCGGGGCTGTGCCGCTCGCTGGCGGTAGAGTTGGCAGCCCGTGGCATCCGCTGCAACGCGGTGATCCCCGGCCTGATCGAAACGCCGCAGTCCCTCGACAGCAAGAATTCCCTGGGGCCTGAAGGTCTGGCGCAGGCCGCCAGGGCCATCCCGCTGGGACGTGTCGGGCGTGCGGATGAAGTGGCATCGCTGGTGCGGTTTCTGTGCAGTGACGAGGCCAGTTACGTGACCGGGCAAAGCATTGTGGTCGATGGCGGTCTGACCGTCCGCTGGCCGGAGTGAGGGCCGACACTCACGCACTGTGCGAAGTGTGCACAGGTTCATGACACAGGTTTTTGAAGGAACCGACCATGCAGCAACTCAAAGACAAACGCGCCGTAATCACTGGGGCCGGGAGCGGCATCGGTGCTGCGATTGCCCGTGCCTACGCAGCCGAAGGCGCGCGCCTGGTGCTGGGTGACCGTGATCCGGTCGGTCTGGCCACGGTCGCCGAGCAATGCCGTGAACTGGGCGCTCAGGTGCATGAATCCGAGGCGGACGTCGGCAGCGTCGAGGGCGCGCAGGCCAGCGTCGACATGTGTGTCACGCAGTTTGGCGGTATCGACATTCTGGTCAATAACGCGGGCATGCTGACCCAGGCACGTTGCGTCGACCTGAGCATCGAGATGTGGAACGACATGCTGCGCGTCGACCTCACCAGCGTCTTCGTTGCCAGCCAGCGCGCTTTGCCGCACATGCTTGCGCAACGCTGGGGACGCATCATTAATGTCGCCTCGCAACTGGGCATCAAGGGTGGCGCCGAGTTGACGCACTATGCCGCTGCCAAGGCCGGCGTGATCGGCTTCACCAAGTCGTTGGCGCTGGAGGTGGCCAAAGACAATGTGCTGGTCAACGCCATCGCGCCAGGCCCGATCGAAACCCCGCTGGTGGCCGGAATCAGCAGTGCCTGGAAAACCGCCAAGGCTGCCGAGCTGCCGCTGGGGCGTTTTGGGCTGGCTGAAGAAGTTGCGCCGGTTGCGGTGCTGCTTGCCAGCGAGCCGGGCGGCAACCTGTTCGTGGGCCAGACGCTGGGCCCGAATTCCGGCGACGTGATGCCATGATCAAGCGGCGGGAGATCGACTGATGTGCGGACTGTGCGGCCTGTTGGGTGAAGACGTCCATTGGAGCGACCCGCTGGGCGCCGAGCTGCCCAGACGGCGTGAACGCTTGCGGCGCATTGCGGCCATCAACAAAGTGGTTGCGCCGTTTCGCCTAAAGGTCGAGGACTTCCAGGGTGTTTCCTACCTGTTGCTGGGTGCGACCGGCAAGCAGGAACTGGCCACCGGCCTGGAACAACTCTGGCAGAAGGCGGAGCTGCTGATCGGGCGTCCGCTCGACCCGCTTGATTCGCGGTTGCTTGAACATTTGCAGAGGTCATCATGAGTATCGCCCTGAACGTGATTACCGGTTTTCTGGGCAGCGGCAAAACTACTTTGCTCAAGCGCTTGCTGGCCGATGAAGCCATGGGTGACACCGCCTTGCTGATCAACGAGTTCGGCGACGTGGGCATTGATCATCTGTTGGTCGAGGAAGTCGCGCCTGACACCGTGCTGCTGCCCAGCGGGTGCGTGTGCTGTTCGATACGTGGCGAGCTCAAGGATGCGTTGCTCAGTTTGCTGGAGCGACGCGGGCGGGGCGAGATTCCTGCATTCAAGCGTGTCATTCTGGAAACCACCGGGCTGGCGGATCCGGCGCCGATCCTCGCGACCTTGAGCAACGATCCGCAACTGCGCGGGCGTTTTCATGTGGGCTTGATCGTGACCTTGGTGGATGCCTGTCATGCCGCCCTGCAGGAACGCCTGCACCCCGAGTGGCTGGCGCAAGTCGCTGCGGCGGACCGGCTGTTGCTGAGCAAGACAGACCTGGTGGATGAGCCAACGTTGACCGATTTGCGCGAGCATCTGCAGGCGCTGAATTTCTCCGCGCCTCTGCTGGACAGTGCACAGGTTTACAGTGGTGACCAAGTGCTGCTGGGCGAGGGCGTGCGCAGTGCCGAGCCCGCTGAGGAAGTCACACGCTGGCAGTTGCATCGCGTGCAGTCGACGCCGGCACGCCATGGTAATGCGCAAGTGTGCTGTCTGACGTTTGACCGGCCGCTGGACTGGGTCGGGTTCGGGGTGTGGTTATCGATGCTGTTAAGATGCCATGGTGAACGAATCCTCCGTGTCAAAGGACTGCTCAACGTGACCGCCAATCAGGGCCCCATCGTGATCCATGGCGTGCAGCATTGTCTGCATGCGCCTGTACACCTGTCAGCGTGGCCGGGTGAAGAGCGCAACTCTCGTCTGGTCTTTATCCTGCGCGGCCTGGACCCTGCGCTGCTGCGCCATTCGTTCGAGGTGTTTTCCAGCAGCTTCGCGCTGTCACTCAGCGAGTCCGCCGCATGAGTATCACTCTGCGCGTATTGGGCACCTCGGTGACGCTGCTCGAATCCTTGCGCGAGCGTGCCGAGCAGGAGCTGGGCATCAAATTGGTGTATCAGATTCATGATGTGCAGACCGCGCAACGCATTGCCGTCATGCAGCCGGACAGCTACGACCTCTATGACCAATGGTTTCACAACATCGATTTCGTCTGGCCGGCCCGCGCCATTCAACCGATCGACACCCGTCGCATAGCGCTCTGGCACGAGATCAACGACCTGCCCAAGCGCGGGAGGCTTCGGCCTACTGATCAGCCGGGCAGTGGCAGCGTGCCGAGTGAGCGGTTGTTCGTGCAACACGATGGCAGCCTCGGCAGTACGGTCACCGAGCGTATCAGTATGCTGCCGCTGACTCACAACGCCGACAGCTTTGCCTACCGCCCTGAACGACTTCCCGCGGGCCTGACGACGGCGGATGAAAGCTGGGGCTGGCTGCTGGACCCTGCATGGGGAGGGCGTATTGCATTGCAGAGTGACGCCGCCATTGGTGCGCTGGACGCCGCGCTGGCGGTGCAGGGCGCCGGGCTTGCGCAGTTCAGCGACATTGGCAACATGTGCATCGAAGAAATCGACCAGCTTGCTGACGTGCTGGTGCGCAAACAACAGCAAGGGCATTTCGGCGCGTTCTGGTCGGATGATGAAGAAGCAGCCGAGTTGATGCTCAGCCCGACCATCGACATTCAGAGCCTATGGTCACCGACCCTGGTCCGACTTCACCGTGCGGGTGTGAAGTACCGTGTGGCGGTGCCGAAGGAAGGCTATCGCGGCTGGTTCGGTGGCCTGTCACTGTCGCGTCACGCCAAGGGGCCGGTGCTGGACGCAGCCTACGCTTACCTCAATTGGTGGCTGTCCGGTTGGCCGGGTGCTGTGATGGCGCGTCAGGGTTATTACATCGGTAACCCGGCGCGCAGCCGTGATCACCTGAGTGCGGCGGAATGGGACTATTGGTATGCGGGTCTGCCTGCGCGTGAGCAATTGCTTGGCAGCGACGGCTTGCCGCTGATCGACGCCGGGGAAGTCCGTGACGGTGGCTCTTATGAAGAGCGCATGGGGCATATCGCAGTGTGGAACTCGGTCATGAACGAGCATAACTACCTGGTTCGTCGCTGGAGCGACATCTTGCGGGCGGGTGGCAAGCCTGGCGGGAAGCGATAATTCAGCCTGCACCTCGCGGTGTGGCGGCTGTCGTGCGAGAAAGGCGCTGTTTGTCTTTGGTCGTTCTGGACTGTGGGCTCAGTGGCCTTTGTGTCCGACCCAGGTCACCTTTTCGCCCCTTGGCGACCCACTTTGATGGGGCCAAAGTGGGCAAAGCCCCAGGCTCCGGTTGGGTCCGCCTGCGGCGGATTCCTTCGTCCTGACACTGATCCGGCGGTCGCTGCAACGGGCCATCCATGGCCCGGTGCAGCTCAATCGGCATCCATGCCGATTGCCCCACGGATCAGCGCCAGGACTCAGCCTGCACCTTGCGTCGCGTTCGGTGGTGGGGCGGCTATCGTGGGAGAGAAGCGCTGTTTGTTTTTGGGTGTGCTGTGGCTTGGATTTGTTTGATCCTTGTTGTGAATTTTCAGTGACATGCTGGCCTCTTCGTCAGCAAGCTGACTCCACAGGTGCACTTCAACAGACCTGGATTTCAACTTGAAATCAGGTGCTCAATGGAAGAGAGCCGGGCGGCGTTCCGCTTACTCGCGAAGACTGATTTGAAAACACCGCATCAACATCAACTTAACCACGGCGTTGCCGTTGCCCTTGATCTTCAAACCCCCATCTCACTGACGACGCCAATCGCGCGTATGGAAGGCCGAATGCAGGCGTCGTGGAAGGGGTCGATCGGCAGGGATGCCGAGAGAGCGCCGTTGGGCCATGGATGGCCCGTCGGCGCGGGCCCCTTCCACGATGTCTGCATGAGGGAACCCCGGCGTGCCGGGGCCTGACGTCAGCGCAAATGGTTTGGTTACTTTGTCGAAACAAAGTGACCCGGCCGTCAGGACGGAACCTTTCTTGGCAGCGCGAACCCCGTCTGGATATGTACATCGTCGTCAGGATCGGAGTTTTCCAAGGCTTGGATGGCTTTGCTTGAGGCATTCGGGACTGTGGACTGTGGACTCAGTGGCCCGTGCGCTCGGCTCAGGTCACCTTTTCTCCCCTCGGCGACCCACTTTGATGGGGCCAAAGTGGGCAAAGCCCCAGGCTCCGGTTGGGTCCGCCTGCGGCAATTCCTTCGTCCTGACACTGATCCGGCGGTCGCTGCAACGGGTCATCCATGGCCCGGTGCAGCTCAATCGGCATCCCTGCCGATTGCCCCCCGGATCAGCGTCAGAACTCAGCCTGCACTTTGCATCGCGTTTGTTCGCGAAAGTTTATCCAGACGCACAAAAAAGGCGGCTATCTCTCGATAGCCGCCTTTGGTTTGCCTCGGCAGTACGTTACTTCGGCAGTTTGAAGGCCATCACGTAGTCGCCCTGTTTGGTGCCCAGCGAGCCGTGACCGCCGGCCACGACGAGCACGTATTGCTGGCCGTCCTTGCCGGTGTAGGTCATCGGTGTGGTCTGGGCGCCTGCTGGCAGGCGGCCTTCCCACAGTTGCTTGCCGTTACGAACATCGTAGGCGCGCAGGTACTGGTCGAGGGTACCGCTCAGGAACGCAAGGCCGCTGGCGGTGGTGAAAGTACCACCCAGGCTTGGAACGCCCATGGTCAGAGGGATCGGAACCGGCGAGCTGTCGCGTACAGTGCCGTTCTTGTGCATCCAGATGGTCTTGTGGTTGGTCAGGTCGACCGCTGCCACGTAACCCCATGCCGGTGCCTGGCACGGCAGGCCCATTGGCGACAGCAGTGCTTCCAGAATCACACCATACGGTGCGCCCTTGTTCGGCTGCACGCCTTCGGTTTCGCTCTTGCGACCTGGGCCGCCTTCAACTTCGGCAGAAGGAACCAGCTTGGAGCGGAAGGCCATGTAGCTTGGGTTGACGAAAGCGATCTGACGAACTGGATCGATGGAGATGCCACCCCAGTCGAACACGCCGAAGTTACCTGGATAAACGATCGAACCTTGCAGCGATGGCGGGGTGAACGGGCCGTCGTATCGCAGGGATTTGAAGTCGATCCGGCACATCATCTGATCAAACGGGGTCACGCCCCACATGTCGCGCTCTTTGAGCGGAGGCGGCATGAAGTTCAGGTCAGACTTGGGTTGCGTCGGCGAGGTGTGGTCGCCTTCGACTGCGCCTTGCGGCACGGGCACTTCGTTGATCGGTACAATCGGCTGACCATTACTGCGGTCCAGCACATAGATGCTGCCTTGCTTGGTCGACGCCAGTACAGCCGGTTTCACGCCGTCAGCGGTTTTCATGTCCATGAGTGTCGGTTGACCACCCACGTCCATGTCCCACAGGTCGTGATGCGTGAACTGGTAGTTCCAGCGTACGCGACCGGTCGCGATGTCCAGTGCAACCAGGCCCGCGCTGTACTTCTCGGAATCCGGCGTACGGTCGCCGCCCCACTGGTCGGGTGTCTGATTGCCCATCGGCAGATAGATCATGCCCAGCTTTTCATCGACGCTAAACATCGACCACATGTTGGGCGAGTTACGCGTGTAGATCTGACCTTCGGCAATGGGAGCGGTCGCTTCCGGATTGCCGCTGTCCCAGTTCCAGACCAGACGGCCGGTGTGGACGTCGTAGGCGCGGATCACGCCGGACGGCTCATCCACGGAAACGTTATCGGTAACATGGCCGCCGATGATCACCAGGTCCTTGGTCACCGCAGGTGGCGACGTGGAGTAGTAACCGCCCGGAGCGAAAGTACCCATGTTGGCTGTCAGATCGACCGAGCCCTTGTTGCCGAAGTCTTCGCACATCTTGCCGGTGTCGGCATTCAGCGCTATCAGGCGGGTGTCGGCAGTCGGCAGGAAGATTCTGCGTGGGCAAGCACTTGCAGTGTTCGTCGCAGCAGTCGGTGCAACGCCTTCAGCCGCCGGTGTGGCAGGGCTCTGGGCAGGTGCAGCGGCAGCAGCAGCGTAGGCTGCGTCATCGTGATAGGTGACGCCACGGCAGGTCATGTGCGCCCAGCCTTTGAAGTTCTCCGCTTTCTGGGTGCTGATCTTCGGATCGAAGCGCCAGATTTCCTTGCCCGAATCCGGGTCAAGCGCGATCACCTGGCTGTGTGGCGTGCACACATACAACATGCCATTGACCTTCAGCGGGGTGTTCTCAGCGGTAGTTTCGCCTGGGTCACCCGGACCTGGGATGTCACCGGTACGGTAGGTCCAGGCAGGCTCCAGCTTGTTCACGTTTTCCGGCGTGATCTGCGCGAGTGGCGAGTAGCGATCACCAAACGCAGTACGGCCGTAGGACTGCCAGTCGCCATCCGGCATGGCCGGGGCGGTGTTGGTGGTGCCCGCGGTTTCGCGATCCAGTTGACCTTCGATGCGACCAGGGTGAGTGAACTGGCTCGCCAAAGCCGTCAGGCCAGCCAGAACCACCGCGATGCTCAGTGCGCCGGTGCCCATGCGGGCCGGGCCATTGCGCAGCAGCGGACGACGGAACCATGGCAGCAGCAGGACGATGCCCAACGCGAACCACAGCGCCAGGCGTGGCACCAACTGCCACCAGTCCAGACCGACCTCCCACAGAGACCAGACCGTGCTCGCGAAGAGCAGCACTGCATACAGCCCCAGTGCGGCCGAGCGACCGGTGATCAACAGGATGCCTGTCACGGCAAAGCCAATACCTGCCAGCAGGTAATACAGCGAGCCATCCAGTTGCAACAATCTGATGCCGCCGACCACAAGTGCCAGCCCCATCAGCAGGATCACCAGCCCTAATAGTGTCGGTAACAGACGATTTTTACTCGAAGCACTATCAGTGCCCATATCCGAATCTCCGCGAGAATTGAGTGGCTGATGTTCGGGCTTCTACAGCACCACCCGTGACATCATTTGTAACAGCTAACTGTTGAGACGATTAACCGACGGCCAAATTCAACCGTTGTTCAGAACGAAAGTTGTACTTTCAGACCGGCGACCACTGCATCGTCCACCTGATCCACGCCGCCTGGATGACGGACGTATTGCAGGTTCGGGCGCACCGTGAGCCAGTTGGTCATATGGATGCCGTAATACAGCTCAGCGTTGTATTCCGTGTCCTGCAGGGGCATGAAGGACGGGTCGTTGTAGTCGTAGACCGCCGCAGCCTGATTTCGTGCATCGGCGTTTTTGCGGTATGCCGGATTGACATGAATGCGCGAAAAACCGACGCCGATGTCGTCCCCGGGACGAGCATCGAACAACCCTTTGTAAACCATGCCGACAGACACGTAGTTGTCGACCATGTTGGTTTTCTTGTCGTGCAGGGTGCCGTTGGCGAACACGCTCAGCCCCCGGCTTTGATCGCTGGCCAGGCTGGTGACTTGCTGGCGCAGGTTGAGCCACATGCCGTGCTTGCTTGACGCGCTGCGGTAGGCGGTGCCAGCGAGCGCTGCGGACTGCCCGGCGTTGTTCTTGTAAACGTCTTCGCTATCGGCGGTGCTGTAGTAATAGCCGGCGCGGTACTCGCCCGGCAGGTCATTCAGTTGCGGCGACCAGACCAGTTCGATCGGCAGAACCGCACCTTGCGTGCCGCTGCCGCTGAGCTTGAAAGCGTTGTCGTTTTCCAGATTGGACGGGTTTTGCTCATAGGCACCGACCTGCGCAAACAGCTCTGGGGTGAGCTGATACTTGACGCGCATGGCCCACTGGCTGATGGGCCAGTTGTACCAGGTGTTCACATAGTTGCCGACCTGCGAGCCGCACAGCGACAGATTCTGGAAGTCGCAGGGCATGGTGTTGAAGTCTTCGCCTTCATTGAACCTGCCGAGTTTCACACTCAAGGCCTGGTCTAAAAACTTCTGTTGATACCAGAGCTGGGTCAGGCGGGTCACGCTGCCGCGTCCCCAGACTTCCTGCGAAGACGACACTGTACCGGTGCGTGGGTCGCCGATACGGTCATTGCTGATGTTTTCGCCGTTGCGGTTGTTCAGCGTCAGTTGAAACTCGGCGTCCTGCCAGCCCAGCAGCTTTTGCAGATCCAGGTGCGCGCCTAGCGCGATCTGATCGCTGTAGCGTACGGCCTTGTCATGTTTATATCCGCCATGCAGGTTGGCGCCGGTTTCGCTGGTGTAGTCGAGTTTGAAATCGATACCTTGCTTCGAGAGCTCGCTGCGCCTGCTGCCCCAGTCGCCGAGCATCCAAGGCGAATCGGATGCCAGTGCAGGTGCGGCCTGAACCTGAGCCGTCAAGCCAATAAACGTCAGGCCGCACAGACTGACCATACGATGAACCGTTAGCAGGCGAGGGTGCTTCGAGAGACTGGGCATGGAAAAGGCATTCTTTTTAGGCTTATGGAAAGGCAATGTCTGGGAGTAAAAATGCTTGGAAGTGACAATGCCTGGGAGTGACAGTGTTCTGCCGCAGCGGTCTGAGCAGCATCGGCGCAACACTGCCCAAGGAAAATCGATTCAGCTCTGAGGCTGACAATGATAGGACGCTAACGAGTTGGCTAACAGTGGCAAACCTGACATGGATCATTGCAGGTTTGGTAACAGTGCTTTAATGGCCTGGGAATTTCAGGCAAGATCCAACCGCTTGAAATGAATGGACTTACTGAGCCGGGCTGCCCGCAGAGCCTGGTTTTGAAGATGGTCAAGGTGCATGGCGCCATGCCCACGCCAAGGCAGGTCAGCACAGGCTAGACTCTATACGTGGTCTGATCGCTCGACACCCGGTGCGCAGCCTCAGTTACCGCCCCCTCAACAGGCTTCAAGGTTTCTCATGAGCACACCCAACACCGATCCGCTGCACGGCGTCACCCTCGAACAGATCCTGCGGGCGCTGATTGAGCACTATGAGTGGTCCGGCCTGGCCGAGCGTATCGACATCCGCTGCTTCAAGAGTGACCCGAGCATAAAGTCCAGTCTCACCTTCCTGCGCAAGACCCCTTGGGCGCGTGAAAAGGTCGAAGGTCTGTACGTCAAATTGCATCGCAGCAAAGGCTGGTGACAGCTGTCCGGTCAAGCGCAGTCAGATATACCCGGCACGGACGCTGGATTTCAAGGATATAGATTCGATGTACAACTCACCTTCACGACCAGCGCAGGGACAGCGCTATTTCACCCTTGTTGCCGCCTGCCTGGGCTGGTCGGGTCTGGTTATTCAGCTCTACCTGATCTTCATTGGCCGCTACGCCGATCACGCCAGCCTGTTGGGTGGGCTGGTGCGGTTCTTCAGCTTTTTTACCGTGCTGACCAACACCCTGGTCGTGGTCGCGCTGACCTGTGCGTTGAACGAACGTCAGTCCGCAGGCCATCGATTCTTCCGCCATCCCGTAGTATGCAGCGGCATTGCTGCGAGCATTGCGCTGGTCGGGATTGCCTACAACGTCCTACTGCGCCACTTGTGGCAGCCGCAAGGCTGGCAATGGGTGGCCGATGAATTACTGCACGACGTGATGCCTTTGGCATTTTTGCTCTATTGGTGGCTTTACGTGCCCAAGGGAACGTTGCGTCTGGGGCATCTGGGGCTTTGGATGCTGTACCCGATCGCTTACTTCGCCTACATCCTGCTGCGTGGCGATGTAATCGGCGACTACATGTACCCGTTCATCGACGTCGGCACCATCGGCTACCCAAAAGCCTTCATTAACGCGTTGGGGGTGTTGGCAGGCTTTCTGATGATTGCACTGGTGTTGCTGGGGATCGATAAATGGGCGGCCCGTCGCAAGCGCTGAGCCGCCCCAGGTGTTTTATTCTTCCGTCGTGTCCAGCTTCCAGTAACCTGCCGCCTTGACGAATTCTTCTTCAAGGCCGAACTCGTCCAGCAGCACGCGACGCACCTTGCGAGACAGCCCTGACTCGGTCGCGACCCAGGCGTAGAGCTTGCCCTCGGGCATTTCAAGACGGCGCGTAACGTCCAGCAGGCTCTGCTCGCCCCGCACGATCCAGATCACATCGACCTGTGCTGCGCTCTGAAAGACTTGCTGTTCCTGCTGATTGGCAACCTCGACCACCACCAGAGCGGCACGGTTGGCTGGTAATGATTCGAGGCGTCGAGCGATAGCCGGGATAGCCGTTTCATCGCCGATCAGCAAATAACTGTCGAACATGTCCGGCACCACCATCGAGCCGCGAGGCCCTGCGATGTGCAAGAACTGGCCGGGCGCCGCCTGAGCCGCCCAGGTCGCAGCAGGCCCTTCACCGTGCAGGACAAAATCGATGTCCAGTTCGCCAGTGGCTTGGTCATAGCGACGCGGCGTGTAATCGCGCATCGGCGGGCGTGGCCCTTCCTTGTCCCCGTCAGTCGTCGGGTTTTCCAGTGCTGCGTGCTCTTCAGCCGTCTGTGGGAAGAACAGTTTGACGTGGTCATCGGTACCCAGGCTGATAAAGCCTGCCAGCTCCGACCCTTGCAGCGTGATGCGGCGCATCAGCGGCGTCAGGTCTGTCACGCGTGCCACTAGCAGCTTGCGACGTTTGATTTCATGCATGACGCGATGGATGGATTGTTCCGGCTGCTTGTCTTGAGCGTATTCCTGCGAATTCATACCGACTTCTCCGAGGCAGATTGGGGTCCATCGACGATGGCCTTGGCGGTGTTGTTGAGCAGATCGCGAACCCGAAGAATCTCTTCAGGGCTCCAGCGACCGTGGTGCATTTGCAGCGCATGTCGTAGGTTGTGCACTGCTTCATGGATTTCCGGTGGTCGGTCATGACCGCGCAGCGAACGTTTGCTGACGTCGATGCGAGTGCGCACGCCGTCCAGCGCAACGGCCTGGTCCAGCAATGAAGTACTGCCTGCTTCGGTCACGGTATAAAGTTTTTTGCCCGCCTGAGCGTCGCCGATGATCAGCTCGCTTTCTTCAAGAAAGGTCAGGGTCGGATAAATCACGCCGGGGCTTGGGCTGTAAGCGCCGTCAAAGATACCTTCGATCTTGCGTATCAGGTCATAGCCGTGGGAAGGCTGTTCGGCGATCAGCGCCAGCAACAATAACTTCAGATCGCCTGGCGCAAAGACCCGCGGGCCTCTTCCACCGCGTTCGCGGCCTGGGCGTTTTTCAAAACCGTCGCGGCCTTCGCCAAATTCACGGGCGTGCGGCGGACGGGGGTGATGGTGATGAGTGCCATCGCGCATTTTCAAGTCCCTCGTTACAAGTTAGATATAGCTTAAGATATATCTAAACATTGCGACAAGCGTCACAGACGAGCGGTCATCTGCTGGCGGATGGCAGAACCGCTGGATTTTGAGCCCGATCAGATTCCCGGTGGCGCAGGTGGCAGGGACGTATTGCACATGACCTGACCCTTGTTCTCCAAGTAGGGTGTCAGGATCGGTGCCATGCCTTTCAGGACCTGCACCGGCAGGGCCGAAGTGAAGCGATAGCCCTCTGCCGCTCGCCCCGGCACAAATGCCGTCAGCGCGCCAAAGTGGTTTTCACCGATATAAAACACAAAAGTCGCTGTGCGGTTGATCGCCCTTGAACTGATGATTCGCCCGCCTGCGCCGATGCTCTCGATCCGGTTGTCACCAGTGCCGGTCTTGCCGCCCATGGTCAGCACCGTACCGTCGTGCATCTTGAACGTGCCCTGGACTCGCTTGGCAGTGCCACCATCGACCACCTGCGACAAGGCTTCGCGCATTGCTGCTGCCACTTCGGACGGCAGCACGCGCTGACCCAGCTCCGGGTTGATGGTCAGTTCGGTTTCGTAGGGTGTGTCAGCCGCAAAGTGCAGGCTGTCGATGCGCACGGGCGGCAGGCGTATTCCGTCGTTCTGAATGATGCCGATCAATTCGGCCAGCGCAGCCGGGCGGTCTCCTGAACTGCCGATTGCGGTGGCCAGCGACGGAACCAGATGATCGAACGGGTACCCGACGCGCTGCCAGCGTTGCTCGATGTCCAGAAATGCTTCGACCTCCATCATCGTACGGACGCGGCTGTCACGAGCGCCCTTGTGTCGGCTCTTGAACAGCCAGCCGTAGACTTCCTGGCGCTCGAAACGGCTGGCGGCCACGGCATCCTTGAATTGCGCATCAGGGTGTTTCAGCAAATAGCCCACCAGCCACAGGTCCAGCGGATGAGCGCGGGCGATGTAGCCTTGATCCGGCAGATCGTAGGCACCCGGGCCATAGCTTTTGTACAGTTCAGCCATGCGCTTTTCGGTGAGTCTGGAGGCCGCTTTGCTGTCGTCAAGGTGTGCACGCACGAAGGCGTTGAAGGTGTTCTGATCGGCACCGGGCAGCAGATAACGATGCACCGCTGCCAGTCGAATGGCCGTCGGATGGATACCGTCCAGAAACGTATCGAGCCGCTCCTGCGTGGTCTTGTCCTTGTACCGCTTCCAGAATCTCAGCAAAAACACCGTGCCTTCACGGTCGGCAAATTGGCTGAGGTATTCCTGGCGCCGTGGATTGTCATCGTCCTTGAGCAGCGCGGCACTGTTGTTCGGTGCCTGATAGGTGCTGTAGCGCACCACATCACGCATCAGGCGAATGAAAGGCAGGTTGATGGATTCACGCAGCGACTCGCGCAAGGTCGGAATACGCCCGTCGTCTTCACGCCGAAAGTTGTTGAAACGGTGCATGCCGCCGCCGGTGAAAAACGCTTCTCCCGGGCTTGCGGAATAAGTGCGATCAAGCGCTGCCGAGAGCATTTTCTTCAGGTCCCGGTCCTTGTTCTGCACCAGGTAATCCACCGACCATCGGGTCAGCCTGTCAGGTTCTTCCACCGGGACTTTTCGCAATTCGGCAACGTTCATGTCGGCGTACCGTCCATGCAGCTCGGCGATCATCTCAAGGTAGGTCGTCAGCACGCGCATCTTGGCGGTCGAGCCCAGTTCGAGCTTGCTGCCTTCATTGATGTCGAACGGCTGGTCTGTGCTGTCAGTTTGTACCCTGACGCGTGATCCGTCCGCGCCGCGTTCGAACAGGGTGAAGCTGTAACGCACCTGCGCAGTACTGGCCGGGGTCAGCAGGCGCTCGCCCAAAAGGCCGATCGTTGCCGCGAACTCAGGGTTTGCCAGGTTCCGCAGGTACTGACTGATGCTGCTCTGCAAACCACCATGCAAGGTGCTGGTGGCCGACAGGACGAGACGATCCAGATCGTAGAGCGGTCTATTGACCAGATTGGACAGACGGGTACGCGCAACGCTGATGCCTTTGTTGGTTTCGATGGGCTGAATCGTCGGTTGCTGCACCCAGTCACGGTAAGTGACCTTTGCTGCCAGGGCCGCATCGGCGAGTGGCTGATCAACGACATTGGCTTGTGCCAACAGCCGGATATGGCTGTCGGTCAGCTCAGCCAGTTCCAGACGCCCCTTGGCCAGATAGTGTGAGGGGCGTCTTTGGGCAATCACCAGCGACAGCACTTCACGCAACGCCAGCGCCTTTTCGGCCAGGCCTTTTTCGTCGACTGGCGCTGACGCCAGCACTTGGTTGGTTTTGGCGAAATCCACGCCGAACCAGACCCGCAAACCTTCGGCCAGACCATGAACCTCACCATGCCCCGGCACTGCAGACAACGGCACGCTATTGAGATAATCACGCACTACCCGTTGACGCACAGCGAGGGTTTCTGCACCCGGTTGATAGGCGCGCACGCTGGCAGAAATCATCTGCCGCAACTTTTCAGAACTCGACTGTGTAAGGCCGTCGGGCGAGTGACGATACTTTTCCAATTGAGTCGCCAAGGTGCTGCCGCCTGCTGACTGGCCGGGCAGGGCGAGTATTTTCGCCACCTGCGACCACGCGGCCTTGGCAAACCGCGGCCAGTCCACCGCCGGGTTTGCCAGCGGTTGCTGCGGATCAAGCAGGTCACGGTTTTCGATGAACAGCAGGCTGTGCACCACCACCGGTGGAATGGTCGCGAAGGTCGAATAGAACTGCTGAGGGTAGCGAAACTCGTATAGCGACTCGCCACGGCAGTCGGTGATCGACAAACCGGCCTGGGTCTTTTCCTGATAGGGAACAAAAAAACCGCGCTGGCTGTAGCGCATCAGTTCCGGCGAGAACCGGGTCTGGCGAGTGATCACGTAGTCACGCTTGAGCAGGCGCGGCAAAAACTCGTCCAGCGATGAGTAGCCCAGGCGTTTGTCAAAAGGCCCGTCCCCCGGATACACCACTGCATCACTGGGACCCGGTTGCATCGAGTAGCTCAGGCTGGCTGCAAAGCGGCTGAACTCGCGCGCCTGAAGCCTGGAACTGCGGCTTTCCAAGGCCACGGCAACACCCAGAGCAACCCCGGCCAGAACCAAAACCACCCAAAATACCCGCCATCCGTAACGTTTGCGACGAGGACGCTGCGGCACGCTCGGGTCATCCTGACGGTCAGCGGACTCTACCTCTTGCTTGCTATCGGAATGCCGAAATACGCCCATAGTCGATTGATCCGGTCACCCTGTTAACGCACCTGATACAAGCTTAGACGCTGAGCGGGATTGCATGAAAAATTGTCGGACGACGGCTACGACGAGGCTCTGCAGCGCCGAGACACGCCCCGCATCACGGCACCTGCTTTACCCGCGCGGCGGCTGGAAACAGCGGCTGTGGGCTATTTAAGTCGGGCGTGGGGATGTTTGTGATTGGATATTGATTGCTGAGCGCTGACGAAAGTTAGAAACCGAACGGATACATGATCGCACTCGCCCCTGTACCGGACAGACCATTGAGGTTTTTTGTAGGAGGTTTCTGGTAATTCGTTTGGGATATTGATCTTCAGAAGTTTGAGTGATTACGTCGTGGCGATCAGTGGCAATAAAGCCGTGTGTTAATTATTAAACTAATTGTGAGATCAATCCATGAAGAACAACAATAAAAGCCTGCAGTGTCGAGTGTTTCTATCTGCCACATTATTGGCATTGTCCTGCCAGTCCTTTGGGCAGACGCAGCAAGCATCGGTTCAGGTCAAGCCAGTCATTGAGCAGAATTCTATAGTCCAGGAGGGCACTGCAGAAGTGGCCGCAGTCCTCTCCGACAAGCTTCACCAAATCAACCGAGCACTTGAGAACCCTGCAGCCGTGCACAGTTACAGCTTCACTGCAGTGCGCGGTCAGGACGTACTGCTGGCCACACCGAGTGCTGGCTACAACAAGCAGTGGCGCGCCGAGTACCGAGTGGACACGGGTGAATGGAAGGTCAAGCACTATGGCAGCGCAGAAAAAATTGCTGGCCTCAAGCCCGGCTCTCAAGTAAGCGTCTGTATCGTCGCCACGCCAAGCGCTCAGTTTGATAAGACTGATTATCGCTTGGTGCTGGGTTCCTTTCCGCGCATGCGCTATGACCTGCATAATGAAAAAGACTTTTTGCCTATTCCGTACGGCTTCACAAAACCCGAGTTTCTTGCGACTCAGGCGTTCAAAGAGGCGTTGCTGGAGGCCAGTTTTACAGACAGTAAAGGCGTAGCGCTGGAAGGCGGGGTCTTATATTTTGTTTTGGAGCTTAACTCAAAGCTTAAAATCAAAAAAACACTGATTTCCGATAAGGAGGGGCGAATATCGGATCTGATCGAGTTTCCACGTTGTGAAGGCGGTTGGCTTGCTGTGTTCGTGCATTACAGTAACGGCAAGCATACGTGGAGTACCCGTTACCATGCCGGCACGTATTCTGCTGCTGAAGTACTCTCGGAACATTTGGCAGACAAGCCGCATCTCTATAATTTTGGCCATATTTGCAATCGCTGGCTTAGCAACTGGTCGAGGCAATAGGTTCTTGTTGGAGCATCCGGGGCCTAGTAGCCCCGGATGTTCATAAGCCTCAGGCCGTCGTGTCGATCAGCGACGAATTTTCTTCCTTCAGATTCTGACGTATTTGCCCCGTCCATCCCTCGTTCATGTCGTTTTTTCTACTTTCAATGACCTTCCCATAATCGATGACGTTGTGAATGTTCAATAAGCTGAGCTTATACTGCCCTTGGAAGGTTTTGGTATCATGGTCTACGAGAGTCATCATTATTTTTGCATGCGTTTGCACAATACCCTTGATATCAGTTTTGGTGTTCAGGGTGTCGGTCAGTAAATTTTTTTCTCCAGGACTTAACGTACCGTTGGGATCAAGAATCATCAGTTCGGCGTCATCCCCCAATGTGAAACTAAAGTTTTTTTGCGCTAGGTCAGGTCTGATACTCATCAGATTTCTCTGGAATTTATCGTGGTCCGACCTCAATATCCTCAGCTGCAATTCTGACTTTCGTTTCATCGAGTCTATATATTGATCCTTTGTCATTTCTCGAGTTTCATTTGTTCCGGTGTAGTCACTGTACTGGTAAAATGTTCCCCGCCACGGTTCTTCTTTTTTTGTATAAAAAGCCTGTGCAAATGCTTCTTTCTTTTCTTGAACGGTTTTGTGGTCTGGCGCTGGCGTCGGAATTGCCTTTGTCGCGGTCATCTGTAACGGTAACTGAGGCTTGAAAGACACAGAGTTCATACTGCTGATATTCATGCTTTGCTCCTTGCTGGATGAGGGACTCTTCCTGATAACGGCGCCGCCGAGGAAAACTTTGCCTCATAAGGTTGTAGGCTTTTTCCTATGTTGGCTTGAGATGTGATCCCTTTCACTATTGCTCGACGTATTCCCGTCTGCGGCGGGATCTCATCACTGACTTCCGTCATTCTTGAATTTCAGGCATGAACGTCAACCAACGGCTTGTGCTCGCTATCACGCGTTGGGGCATTGCGTTCTATCTGATACACGATAGTGTCCATGAAGTTGCCTATGCTGTTGCGGCTGAACAGTTGACCGTAATCGATGACCTTGCTGTATTGTTCAAGATTGAGCGTGTGCTCTTTGCCGAATTTTTCTGTGTAGTGGTCGACCAGTGTCATCACGCTTTTTGCGTGCGTTCGCAGGTCCTCCTTGAGCGGTTTGCGGTCGTTCAGTTTCTCTGTGAGGTAGGTATGCTGCGCGGGCGTCAGCACCCCGTCCGGGTCGGTCACCTTGATCTCTTCATTGAAGCCCAGTGTGAAACCAAAATGCTTTTTCGACAATTCCGGATCAAGATAGAAAAGCTGTTGCTTGAAGTCATGAAAATTATCGAACATGCGGTACATGGCCCCATTAAATACCTTCAGTTCTTTTTCCAGATACCGGGATCGCAGGGACGCTATTGTGTCCGGTGACAGGGTCTCCGAATCCTCGCCAGCCAACCAGGGTGTGACCTCTGTTCGATAGAACTCAACGTTGGGGTCACGCGTTTTTTCAGTTTGCGAATCGTCCGACAGGTGTGCGGAGATAACGGAACCCAGATCCTTTCGCTCAGCATTGAGCCTTGGCCAGTCAACGGATGTTATGGGATTAGGGCTTATGTGCATGGTGAACCTGCTTTTTTCATAGTTTACTTGCTAGCGGCAGGTGTATGGAAAACTTGCGCTGATAAGAGTGTAGGAAGATTCCCTTTATGAAATGTATTGGGTTGCAGGCGTTTTTTGGGATTTTAAGATTTTTGCAATTACACGGATACCGAGATGTACGAAAACTCTCTTTTCTCTGCGTTCGACTCTACTTGCCGAATCCACTCGCTTTGCATTTGTTTTTCGCCAGTGTTCATGATTTTTCCATGGTCTATGACATCCTGAAAGTTACTGAGGTCCAGTTTGTATCGTCCTTCGAAGGTCTGGTGATCATGGTCCACCAACGTCATGATAAATTTTGCGTGGTATTGCACTTGCGTTTTCAGTGATCGAAATTCGTTGATTGACTGAGTCAGTATCGTTTTGTCATTTTCGGTCAGGCTGTCGTTGTAGTCGATAATTTTCAATGAGGCACCTTCTTTGAGGGTGAATCCGAATTTTTTACTGGCAAGTTCGGGGTGCGTGTCCTGCAGGCTTTTATAAAACTGTCGTAGGTGACGCGTATGAGCGCGAGATCTAACAGATCGACCAGTTTTTCTTCATGACAAACTGGTAGCGGTCGTTGACGTACTCGTCACGAGGTTCTTCGAGCCACGGTTCTTTGTGGCATTCGTAGAATGCCGCTTCTTCTGTCTCTTTGACTGCAGGCATTCTGGTTTCTGGCGGCGTGAGGCCTGCTATGGGAAGGGCGGGCTCTCCAGGTTTGACGGCTGCTGCCTGTGGCAGGCCAGTCAAGAAGTTTTGTATTCCATTGATGTTCAAGACGTCGTCCTCCGTTAAGTGTCCTGACCGGTAGCGGCCACGCTCAAAAAACTTGGCCTGATACGCCGGTAGGAACTTTCCGAAGAGAGACAGCATTGTGAAGGGGTTCTCAAGTCACCAGCACAGGTTTCGATTTGCCCAGACGTTTGTTCAGCTCCAGTCCATTGGCCATCAGCATCATCAACCCCAGGCCGACGATGGCAGTGGCGATTTGCATGGGCCAAGTGTCGCCTGCCAGCGCGTTGGCCATGTCCGCAAGCGGCGCAAGCAGCACGCCCAGGCAGAAGACTTCCAGTGAGTACCGACCCATACGGCAGGTCTGGCGGGCAGGCCAGTTGTCGAGCCAGGTGCTTTGAGTGGGCAACAGTCGGGCGACGACGTAGACCAGGGCGAGGAAGTGCAGCAGGCGTGCAGGCGCCAGGTCAGTTTTGCTGATGGGATACAGGCCTTCCAGGTACAGGGCTGATACCAGCCCGGTGTGCAACTGCGGCCATTTTTCGCTGAAGGTGAGCATGCCAGCGATCAGGACATACACGGCTGCCATCAGGAAAAGCGGCTGCTGGTGCAAGGAGCCTTGCGTGCGGGCCGTCGATGTCTCGCTGCGCAAGGCGCAGGCTCCTCCGAGTACGAACAGCAATTGCCAGGCCACCGGGTTGAAGTACCACACGCCGCCGCCCTCGTAGGCACGCAGGTTCCAGCCAAACAACGGCACCATCATGTACAGCGCAATTGACAGGCCGACGGCCACCTCAAGTTTGCGCAGCATCAATGGCAAAGTCAGCGGCAGGGTGAGCAGCAGCACGATATACAAAGGCAGTGGGTCGGTAAGGTTAGGCTTGAAGCGCAGCAGCAACTCGTCTGCGAGCGCCTGTTGTGGATTGCCGACGAAATACTCCAGGCCCATCTGCTGGACCATGTCGCGGGTTTCGACGTGGTTGTTGGCGACGAAGACAATGCCCATCAACACCGTCAGCAAGAAAATGTGTACGACATACAGCACCCACGTACGCCGCAGGATCCGTACGCCAGCCACCAGCATGCCGTCGCGTCGAGCGATGCGCCCGTAAGCCAGGATCGCTGCGTAGCCTGCGAGAAAAACGAAGATTTCCGCCGCGTCGCTGAACCCGAAGTTGCGCACGGTGAGTTGGGCCAAAGGGTTGTCCGGCACGTGGTCCCAAAAAATGAAGACCAGCGCCAGACCTCGAAAGAAGTCGATTCGATAATCGCGTCCGTTAGTCATAACGGTGGGCTCTAGATGATTGCTGATAAGATCGGCCGCAAGGGGCTGAGGTTCCGCGCCGCCAGTCGGTGTTGTCCGGCGGCGCGGCAGGGTGGCGTCAATCGCCGGGAATTGCAAAAGCGGGCTATTACAGGATGTCTCAACCGGGAGCTCGAATCAGGCGACTTCGGCGGCATCAAAGCTGTCTGACCGCGCCATCTGCCACATTCTCGAATAGAAGCTGTCGTCCTGTACGCCATTGAGCAATTGCCCCGGCTGCAGAAATACGTGGGTCTGCGAGAAAAGTTTGATTTCGGTCGCCGACATGCGCCTAACCAAGTGCTTGGCTTCCAGTTGTGATGGATGCTCCAGGCCCGCAGCGGCGAGCATTTCGGCCAGTCCTTTAAGCGTATTGCGGTGGAAATTGAAGACCCTTTCAGCCTTGTCGGGAACGACCAGTGCACGCTGTCGCAATGCATCCTGGGTCGCGACGCCAGTAGGGCATTTGTTGGTGTGGCAACTTTGTGACTGGATGCAACCGATGGCAAACATGAAGCCGCGGGCCGAGTTCGCCCAGTCTGCGCCGATGGCGAGTACGCTGGCGATATCGAAGGCACTGACGATTTTGCCGCTGGCGCCCAGCCTGATCTTGTCGCGCAGATTCAGCCCCACCAGCGTGTTGTGCACAAACAACAGTCCCTCACGCATGGGAGTGCCCATGTGGTCGGTGAATTCGACTGGCGCGGCGCCGGTGCCACCTTCAGTACCGTCGACGACGATGAAGTCCGGGTAGATTCCGGTTTCGAGCATGGCTTTGGCAATCCCCATGAACTCCCACGGATGACCCAGACAGAACTTGAACCCTACCGGCTTGCCGCCAGACAACTCGCGCAGACGGGCGATGAACTGCATCAGTTCGTAAGGGGTGGAGAACGCACTGTGTCGCGACGGCGAGATGCAGTCTTCGCCCATCTCGATACCGCGTGTTTCGGCAATCTCCTTTGTCACCTTGTGCTTGGGCAGGATGCCGCCGTGGCCCGGCTTGGCACCTTGACTCATCTTGATTTCGACCATGCGCACCTGCGGGTCTCTGGCCTGAACAGCGAACCGCTCCGCATCGAAGTGGCCGTCAGCCGTGCGGCAGCCAAAATAACCACTGCCGAGTTCCCATGTCAGGTCGCCACCGTGCTCGCGGTGGTAAGGGCTGATGCTGCCTTCGCCAGTGTCATGGGCGAAGTTGCCGAGCTTTGCGCCTTTGTTCAACGCGCGAATGGCGTTGGCGCTTAGCGAACCAAAGCTCATTGCCGAGATATTGAAAATCGAGGCCGAGTAGGGCTGGGTGCATTGCGGCCCGCCTATCGATATGCGGAACCCGCTTGGGTCGCTCATGGGAGCAGGACGCATGGAGTGCCCGATGAACTCGAAGCCAGTCTGATAGACGTCGATCAGCGTGCCGAACGGCTTGTCGGCGGACTCGTTCTTTGCACGCGAGTACACGAGCGAGCGCTGAGCGCGGGAGAAGGGCAGGGCGTCGCTGTCTGATTCCAGCAGGTACTGACGAATCTCGGGACGTATCGCTTCAACGGCGTAACGGATATTGCCCAGAATCGGGTAATTGCGACGCACCGAATGCGGTGATTGCAGCAGATCGATGATGCCCACTACGCTGAGCACAGCGGTCAATAACGTGAAAGGCCAGAGCCATTCGTGATGCCAGAACGGCAGGCTGAACAGAGTGAAGAGCACGCAACCAACGAAGACTGCATAACGACTGAGTAGCGATAGGCTCATGTGACATCCTTGGGCTGATAGCGGTTTTCTGCGCGCGCCTGTCTTTTTGTCGCCCAAGGGCAGACAGCAGGGCTGCGGGATATCTGTGCTTTCCGGGTCTGGGCTTGAGGTCAGCACGGTGCGCAACTGAAATGTAGCGGATTGCCTCTACCGACGCGCATTAAATAAGGGTCATCGAACCTGTTCGCTGGTGTGATCTGGCAAACAGGGTGCGGCATCGATTGCGGCAATGGTTGCCATCAACAAGAGTCATTATCATTGGGGAGTCATTATGTTACTGTGTAACACGTTCGACACTTACTCAATGGAGACAACCATGAAAGCTGATATCCATCCCGCCTACCGTACCGTGCTGTTTCATGACACAGCGGCCGATGCCTTTTTCCTGATCGGTTCCACTGTCGACACAGACCGCACGCAGCAGCACACCGACGGTAACAGTTACCCCTACGTAGCGCTTGATGTGTCCAGTGCTTCGCATCCGATGTACACCGGTCAGCAGCGCAAGACCACCACAGAAGGCCGCATTGCAGGCTTCAACAAGCGTTTCGCCACGTTTGGTTCTGGCGGCAAGAAAGACGTCCCTGCCGAGCAATGACATGTCCGGCTTCCCGGCTGAAGGCTATCTGTACAGGATGACCTTCTCGCCGGGATTTTTTTGTCCAGACTTTCTGCGCAGGACTTTTTAACCACAAAAGACGCGATGCGACCACTCGTCCACTGGACTAACGGCAAGCTTTGCTTTTATCTTCGCGGCCTGAAAAACAGGAGTACCCGCTTTGAAAAAATCAGTCGCCATCGTTTTCGGTGGGCAGTCCAGCGAGCATGAGGTTTCGTTGCAGTCGGCACGCAACGTTATCAATGCGATTGATCGTGACCGCTACGAACTGACCCTGATCGGCGTCGACAAGTCGGGCCGCTGGTTGTGCTTCGATGAAAGCAATTACCTGGTCAATGCAGAAGATCCTTCGCGCATCAAATTGAGCACCGCTGGCAAGCAACTCTCCTTGCTGCCCGGGAGTGTGGGCGGGCAGTTCGTTGACATCGAGTCAGGACAGCCATTGGCGCACATTGATGTTGTGTTTCCGCTGATCCATGGCGCCCTGGGTGAAGACGGCTCGCTGCAAGGCTTGCTGCGTCTGTTGGCAATTCCCTTCGTCGGGCCGGACGTGCTGAGTTCGGCTGCGTGCATGGACAAGGACGTGACCAAGCGTCTGCTGCGTGATGCAGGCATCGCGGTTGCGCCATTCGTGGTGTTGACACGCGGCCAGAGCATTACTTTTGCCATCGTACGCGAGCAACTGGGGCTGCCGCTGTTCGTCAAGCCGGCCAGCCAGGGGTCCTCTGTAGGGGTCAGTAAAGTCACTGATGAGGCCAGCTTCGAGGCCGCTTTGACGTTGGGCTTGCAGTTCGATCACAAGCTGTTGATCGAGCAGGGCATGGTCGGGCGTGAAGTGGAGTGCGCCGTGCTGGGCAACCGTGAGCCGCAGGTCAGCGTGTGCGGTGAAGTGATCGCCAATGATGAGTTCTACGCTTACGACACCAAATACCTGAACGGTGATCAGGCCAGGATCGCCATACCGGCCGAGTTGCCTGCAGAGCTGAGTGATCAGGTGCGCGACGTCGCACTGCAGGCCTATAAGGTGCTGGGATGCGCTGGGCTGTCGCGGGTGGATTTCTTCGTCACCGAGGCGCGCGAGATCATCATCAATGAGGTCAACACTCTGCCTGGCTTCACCTCTATCAGCATGTACCCCAAACTCTGGCAGGCCAGCGGTCTGTCCTACGCCGAGCTGATCGATCGCTTGATCGGGCTGGCGCTGGAGCGGGCAGACGAGGCCCGGTTGCTCAAGACGGATATCTTTGCATGAAAATCATCACTATTGCGGCCGCCCTGTTGATTGCCCCGGACGGCAGAACGTTGCTGGTGCGCAAGCGGGGTACGCTGGCGTTCATGCAGCCCGGCGGCAAGATCGACCCTGGCGAAACGGCGCCAGTGGCGTTGGCCAGAGAGTTGAACGAAGAGCTCGGGCTGATCATCGATCCGCAGCAGGCCGAGTTTCTGGGTGAATTCACCGCACCGGCGGCAAACGAGCCAGGCTTTGAAGTCCACTGCCAGTTGTATGAAGTGAAGACGGCTGCCGAGGTGCTGCCTGCTGCCGAGATCGAGGAGGTAGTCTGGGTCGGCTCGCAAAGTCACCCCGACCTGCATCTGGCACCCTTGACGCGTGATCTGATCCTGCCGCTTTACCGGCAGCGTCAGGCTGAGATGATCTGACAGCCATTGCGGTTGAGTGCCCTGCACAAGTGTGCAGGGCGCTTGCCATTCAGCGAACCGCGCTGACGCCGTCCAGCGTCGAGAACGAAGTGTCCTTGGCTGTCAGCAGAAAGTCGCGCATGTACGGTGCATCCAGCATGTCGGCACGAATACCTGCATACAAAGTCGCAAACAGCCCTTTTTCCCCCAGCCGCTTGGCCTTTACGTAACCCCGCGAGCTGTACTCATGCAGCGCCCAATGAGGCATGCCACAGACGCCGCGCCCGCTGGCGACCAGTTGCATCATCATCACCGTCAGTTCGGAGGTTCTTACCTGCGCAGGCTCGATCTCGGCGGGCTCCAGGAAGCGGGTGAAAATGTCCAGCCGGTCGCGCTCCACCGGGTAGGTAATCAGGGTCTCTTCCAGCAGGTCTTCCGGGACGATGTACGGTTTGGTCGCCAATGCATGCTGGTTGGCCACCGCCAGCATCGCCTCGTAAGTGAACAGCGGCACGTAGGTGATGCCGGGCAGTTCCTGCGGGTCCGAGGTCACCACCAGATCCAGATCGCCGCGCGCCAGTGCCGGCAACGGGGCGAAGGAAAACCCTGAGGACAGGTCCAGCTCGACCTCTGGCCAGGCATCGCGAAACTGGTCAATGGTCGGCATCAGCCACTGAAAACAGCTGTGGCATTCGATGGCCATGTGCAGACGACCCGCCGTGCCGCCCGCCAGGCGCGCAATGTCCCGTTCTGCGCTGCGCAGTTGCGGCAGCAGCGCATCGGACAATTGCAGCAGACGCAGGCCAGCACTGGTGAAGCGCACCGGTTTGGTCTTGCGCACGAACAGCTGCATGCCCATGCGCTCTTCCAGTTCCTTGAACTGGTGAGACAACGCTGATTGGGTCAGATGCAGGCGCTCGGCAGCTTCCACAAGGCTGTCTGCTTCGCGCAACGCGTGCAGGGTTTTGAGGTGGCGTATTTCAAGCACCGTCCGCTCTCCATGAATAAAATTTGTGACCAACAAGAAAACAATGAGTTTGTCTCATGTTGATCTGGCTGTCGACAATGGCGCCATATTTTACGGAGGACGCGACATGGCTTTGGCCCACAACCTTGGATTTCCGCGCATCGGCGCTGATCGTGAATTGAAGAAAGCGCTGGAAGCCTACTGGAAAGGCGATCTCGATCAGCCCGGCCTGCGCGCGGTGGGTCGTGAGTTGCGTGCCGCTCACTGGCAAATACAAAAAGACGCTGGCATCGAACTGTTGCCGGTCGGTGATTTCGCCTGGTACGACCAGGTGCTGGCTCACTCGCTCACGCTGGGCGTTGTTCCTGAGCGTTTCGCCCATACCCGTGACGCTGCTGGTTTGCCGACCCTTGATACTCTGTTCGCCATGGCGCGGGGCGCCAGCAACAGTTGCTGCGGCGAGTCAGACGGGCAGACACAGTACGCTCAGGAACTCACCAAGTGGTTTGATACCAACTATCACTACCTGGTCCCGGAGTTCAGCCATGACCAGCGTTTTCAGCTGAATTGGTCACAGTTGTTCGAGGAGGTCGAGGAGGCGCATGCGCTGGGTCACACAGTCAAACCGGTCATCATCGGGCCGCTGACTTACCTTTGGCTGGGCAAGGCCAAGGGCGACAGTTTTGACAAGCTGGAGCTGCTGGATCGTCTACTGCCGGTGTACGGAGAAATTCTCGGACGATTGGCGGCACAAGGTGTGGAGTGGGTGCAGATCGACGAGCCGATCCTGACCCTCGACCTGCCACAGGACTGGAAAACCGCATTCGAACGCGCCTACCACAGCCTGCAGTACTCCCCGCTGAAAAAGCTGATTGCCACTTATTTTGGCGGGCTTGAAGACAATCTTGGAATGGCCGCAACCTTGCCGGTGGACGGCTTGCACATTGATCTGGTGCGAGCACCCGAGCAACTGCCTGTCGTACTTGATCGTCTGCCGGCCTATAAGGTGCTGTCGCTGGGCGTGGTCAACGGGCGTAATGTCTGGCGCTGTGACCTGCAGGCGGCGCTGACCCATCTGCAAGAAGCGCATGAACGGTTTGGCGATAACCTGTGGGTCGCGGCTTCCTGCTCGCTGCTGCACAGCCCTGTCGATCTGGAGCGCGAAGACCGTCTGGACCCCGAGCTGAAAAGCTGGCTGGCGTTTGCGGTACAGAAGAGCGCAGAAATTGCCATCCTCAAGCAGGCGCTGAATGAGCCCGAAGCGGCACAAGTGCGGGCAGCGCTGGCGCAAAGCCAAAATGTGCAGGCCAGCCGCAAGCAGTCGCCGCGGATCCATAACCCGGCAGTACAACAGCGTCTGGCCGCCGTTACGGCTGTTGATCATCAGCGTCAATCCGGGTTCGCCCGGCGTATTGACCTGCAACGGGCACGCTTGCAACTGCCGGCTTTTCCGACCACGACAATCGGCTCATTCCCGCAGACCCCGGCGATACGTCTGGCACGCCAGGCACACAGGCAAGGCAAGCTGTGCCTTGACGACTACACCGACGCCATGCGCCAGGAGATCCGTCACGCGGTACAGATTCAGGAAAACCTGGGGCTGGACGTGCTGGTGCATGGCGAGGCCGAACGCAACGACATGGTCGAGTATTTTGCCGAGCAACTGGACGGTTACCTGTTAACCCGCTTTGGCTGGGTGCAGAGTTATGGCTCGCGTTGTGTGAAACCGGCAGTGATTTATGGTGACGTCAGCCGTCCCGGCGCGATGACCGTCGAGTGGATACGCTATGCGCAAAGCCTGACCAGCAAGCCCATGAAAGGCATGCTGACCGGCCCGGTCACGATGCTGATGTGGTCGTTCCCACGGGAGGACATCTCTCGTCACGTGCAGGCACAACAGCTGGCGCTGGCGATTCGCGACGAAGTTCAGGACCTGGAGCGTGCCGGTATCAGGATCGTGCAGATCGACGAGGCTGCTTTCCGCGAAGGCCTGCCGCTGCGCAAGTCCCAATGGCAGCCTTACCTTGACTGGGCTGTGGCAGCGTTTCGTCTGTGTGCCTCGGGGGTGCGCGACGAAACCCAGATTCACACCCATATGTGCTACAGCGAATTCAATGACGTGATCGAATCCATCGCAGCCATGGACGCCGATGTGATCACGATCGAGACCTCGCGTTCGGATATGGAGTTGCTCAAGGCGTTCGAAGCGTTCGATTATCCGAACGACATCGGTCCGGGGGTATACGACATCCACTCACCGCGCGTTCCGACCACCGCTGAAATCGTCGCGCTGATGGCCAAGGCCGCGCGGCGCATTCCTGCCGAGCGCCTGTGGATCAACCCTGACTGCGGTCTAAAGACCCGAGGCTGGGCAGAAACCGAAGCTGCCTTGATCAACATGGTTGCAGCGGCACGGCAGCTGAGAAACTGAAGACGCCTCTTGCGACAAGCTGATGCCGTTCAGCTTGTCGCTCACAACCGTTTGCCTACCACTCAGCGCTGTTCATCAAATTGTCACGCAACTGTGGCAGCGCGCTTTGCAAAACATCATCAGACTCGTTGCCTACTGGGGATCTGTTTTTTGGTGTTTTTCATGCGGGTTTTAATTTTTCTGGCTGCGCTTCTGTGCGGCTTGCCGTCTTTTGCGGCCGATCGATGCGATGTCAACGTTCCTGTCCAGACTGCCGAACTCAAACAAGTGCGCATTGCCTATCAGAGCATCGGCAGTGAGTCAGACCCTGCCTTGCTGTTAGTCATGGGCCTTGGCGGGCAGTTGATTCACTGGCCTGACGAAGTGGTGACTGCGCTCTGTCAGCAAGGCTATCGGGTCATTCGTTATGACAACCGCGACGTGGGTCTTTCGACTTGGGTGCAACCGCCCGCCGATGCCAACCTGACGTACGAAGTGCTGCGCTTCAAACTCGGTCTGCCCGTGTCGGCGCCTTACTCGCTGACCGACATGGCCGACGACGGTCTGGGCCTGATGGATGCGCTGCATGTTCAGCAGTTTCACGTGCTCGGCGCGAGCATGGGCGGGATGATCGCCCAGCATCTGGCGGACATGGCGCCAGAACGGGTCGAAAGCCTGACACTGATCATGACCAGTTCTGGCGCGCAGGGCTTGCCGATGCCCAGTGCTGCGCTGATGCAGCTGCTGGCGCGCCGCGGTGCGCCCAATCGGGAGGTTGCCATCGAACAGCAAGCCGATCTGCTGGCAGCGCTGGGCAGTCCGCAGGTCAAGGATGATCGGCAACAATTGCTCCACCAGGCTGCGATTTCCTACGATCGCGCCTTCAACCCGGAGGGCGTGAAGCGCCAGATCATGGCCATTCTCGCCGAGCCCAGCCGCGTCGAGCTGCTGAATCGGCTGCGTCTGCCGGTACTGGTAGTGCACGGCACTGCCGATCCCTTGTTGCCGGTCATGCACGGCGTGCACGTCGCCGCGCATATCCAAGGGAGCCAGCTGCGGCTGATCCCAGGGTTGGCGCACCGTTTTCAGGAGGCGTTCAAGGCGCCTTTGCTGGGCGCAGTATTGCCCTATCTGAAGGCGCAGCATGAAGACGGTCGTCATCTGGCGCAGCTCTAGCCAGGTTGTCAGGCTCGGGCAGAGGTGTATCGTGAGGGCTTTGGTTCAATGAGCGAGCGGCTGTCATGAGCACTGCACTTAAAATCGATTTCGTCTCCGATGTTTCCTGTCCCTGGTGTGTCATTGGTCTGCGTGCGCTGGACCAGGCGCTTGTAGAACTTGGCGATGAAGTGGACGCACAGATCCACTTCCAACCGTTCGAGCTGAACCCGAACATGCCGTCCGAAGGGCAGGACATCAAAGAGCATATCGCCGAGAAATACGGCTCCACCCCGGAGCAGATCGAGGGCATCCACGAAACAATCCGTGCAAAAGGCGCAGAGCTTGGCTTTGTCTTCGCCAAGGGTGAGCGGCGTATCTACAACACCTTCGATGCCCATCGTCTTTTGCACTGGGCTGAGACAGAAGGCAAACAGCACGCGTTGAAAACTGCCTTGTTCGAGGCGTATTTCAGTGAGCTGAAGGACCCGTCCAGCCATGCAGACCTTGCAGACGCTGCGCAAAAGGTCGGTCTTGATCGGCTTCGGGCGCAGGCTGTTCTGGCGGGCAATGATTACGCTGCGCAGGTGCGTGAAGATGAGCAGCTGTGGACGTCGCGCGGTGTCAGCTCGGTGCCGACCATTGTGTTCAACGACCAATACGCCGTATCGGGCGGGCAGCCGGTGGACGTATTCGTCAGCGCGATTCGCCAGATCATCAGTGAAAACGCCTGATTCATTGCTCAGGTGTCAGGTGTCAGGTGCCAGCCACGCGACACCTGACAACTGTTCAAAGACGCACTTGTTGCTGGCGCAAGGTCAACCGTGAATCCTGACCCAAATCGTTACCAGCAACGTTGCGGCCACCAGCCAGGCAACGGCAGCCAAGGCCAGTGAGGCTTCCAGGCGCAGTCGGTCGACCAACAGGTAAAGCGCCGCCAGGTAGACGAAGTAGGGGATGATCGACCACATGCCGAACAGGATGGTGGTCTTCAGATCTTCCAGCGACCGGCCCTTGCCGACGATGTAATGGGCGATCAGCGCAAACGTCGGAAACAATGGCACCAGTCCCGCGATGTAATAATTGCGGGTCTTGGCCAGCGCCGCGAGTATCACGACGACGGCGCCTCCCAACAGCGCCTTGAGTACTAAATCCACCGGATCCTCCGTTTTTGGAATCGACCTGCTGTTTGAATCGGACTCAAAGCCCGTATTTTTTGACCTTGTCGAACAGGGTGGTCTTCGCCATGCCCAGTTCCTGACTGGCCTGGCTCAGATTGCCACCGCTGCGTTCCAGGGCTTCACTGAGCAGGTTGCGCTCGAACGCTTCGACCGCCTCGGCAAACCCCAGGCTCTGACTTTCTTCGATGGCCCCCGGCTGCTTGAAGGCGGGCAGGCCCAGCGCAAAGCGCTCGGCAACGTTACGCAGTTCGCGCACGTTGCCCGGCCAGTCGTGGCTCATCAGGCTGGACAGGGTATGGCGATCCAGCGTTGGTGGTTCGCGGTCAAAACGCAAGGACGACAGCTGCAGAAAGTGCTCGAACAATTGCAGAATGTCTTCTCGACGTTCACGCAGCGGCGGCAGCTCAAGCGTCACGACATTGAGGCGGTAATACAGGTCACTGCGAAACTGATTGGTCTTGCCCAGCGCGTTGAGGTCGGATTTGGTCGCGGCAATGACGCGGCAATCCACTGCGACGCTCTGGTTGGAACCCAGCCGTTCAAGGGTTCGTTCCTGCAAGACACGCAGCAATTTGATCTGCAGGTTGATCGGCATGCTTTCCACTTCATCAAGGAACAGCGTGCCGTTGTGGGCGTGTTCGATCTTGCCGATGCGGCGCTTGCCTGCACCGGTAAAGGCGTTGGCTTCGTGGCCGAAAATCTCCGATTCGAACAGGCTCTCCGCCAGCCCGCCGCAGTTGAGCGCCACGAACTGATGAGGCGTACGTCGACTGAAATCATGCAGGCAGCGGGCGACCAGTTCCTTGCCCGTTCCGGTTTCACCTTCGATCAGCACGTTGGCCGAGGTGTCGGCAACGTTGGCAATCAGCGCCCTCAGATTCTGCATGGCTGGCGAGCGGCCGATGATCCTGCCTTCAAGAGAGTCACGTTCGGCCAGTTGCTTGCGCAACGCCCAGACTTCTCGCGCCAGGCCGCGCTGCTCCAGTGCGCGCCGGGTGACCTCGACCAGACGTTCGGGGGAGAAGGGCTTCTCCATGAAGTCATAGGCGCCGTCGCGCATGGCATTGACGGCCATCGAAATGTCGCCGTGCCCGGTGATCAGTACAACCGGCAGGCTCTTGTCGCGTGCCTTGAGGCGGCTCAGCAGTTCCAGGCCATCAATACCAGGCAATCGAATATCGCTGATGACGATGCCGGCAAAATTGTCGTCGATGCGGCTCAAGGCTTCCTCGGCGCTGGCAACGCCTTCGCTGTCGATGTCTTCCAGCGCCAGGGCTTGCTGGCAGCCCAGCAGTACATGCGGGTCGTCTTCGACGATCAGGACGGTGAGGTCGCTGTTGATGCTCATGGGGACTGCCTCATGTCGGCTTGGCCTGGCCGGGTTCGGTGGGCGCGCCGTCAACGAACGGCAAGTACAAAACAAAGGAGGTACCGCCGTCGCCCGGATGCTCGGCACTCAGGCTGCCACCCGCTGCCGCAGCAAGGCTCGCCGAGAGCGTCAGACCCAATCCGAGACCCTGTTCCCCAGGTTTGGTGGTAAAGAACGGTTCAAACAGGTGCTTGCGCGCCTCGATATCGATCCCGTGACCGTTGTCGCGCACCGTCAACCGATAGCGTCCATCGTCGATGCAGCCTTCAAGCCAGAGCTCCGGATGAGGCTGGGCATGCATGGCATCCAACGCGTTGCCAATCAGATTGACCAGTATCTGCTCCAGTCGGGTCTGGTCGATGCTCAGGGTGACGTCGATAAAATTCTGATGCAGGATCAGCGAGGATTGTTCAAGTCTTACTGCCAACAGCTGAAAGGCCGCGTCCGTCGCTTTGCTCAGTTGCGCCTGGCCCTGGTCATTGCCACGTCGGGCAAAGGCACGCAGGCTGGCGGTGATGCGGCCCATGCGGTCGACAAGATCATTGATCGTGCGCAAGTTGGCGCTGGCGGTATCGAGGGCGCCGCGCTCCAGGAAGCGTACGGTGTTGCCGGACAGCGTACGCAGTGCCGCCAACGGCTGGTTGAGCTCATGGGCGATGCTTGTCGACATCTGACCGATGGCCGCCAGTTTGCCAGCCTGGACCAGTTCGTCCTGCGCCTTGCGCAACGTATCTTCGGCCTGTCGACGTTCGCGGATCTGCGCTTTCAGCCGCTCATTACTGGCGCGCAGGTGCTCGGTACGCTCGGCAATCTTGCGCTCCAACTCGTCATTGGCCGCTTGCAGGGCTTCACGCGCAGCGAGGCGGGTAGCGATCACCTTGCGGCGCTCGTTCCAGGCAATCAGCAAAAAGGCCACCAGTGCGCATGCGACAGCGACAAGCATGCCGCGGCTTCCTGCTTCGCTGCGCAGATCTTCAAGTGGGGTAAGGAGGGTAAGGTGCCACGGCGTATCACTGAGAGGGCGGGTCTGCGCCAGATAGCTGACCTGAGTGTGCTCATGGTCAACGCTGACGTTGGCCGGGAAGGTAAGCTTTTCTACGCCCTCGGCCAGTGACTCTCTCTCGATGGGCACCAGTTCGTTGAGCGGCCACCAGTAATACTGAAGGCTGCGCGCCAGCCGCTCCTTGGTTTCCGGGGTAAGTGGCTGCACCGATTTCAGACGTCGTGCGGGGTCGCTGGATAAAATGATAATGCCGTTTTCATCACTGACGAATGCTTCCAGGCGGGCGCGTTGCCAGCGTTCCTCAAGGGCTTCCAGCCGTACCTTGATCACGGCCACGCCAATGATCCGGCCTTTCTCTTCCAGCCCATGGGCCAGGTAATAACCGGACTCGCCTGTGGTGGTGCCAATCCCGTAAAACCGCCCGGGCAGGCCGCGTACGGCGTCTTGAAAATAGGCGCGAAAGGAAAGGTCTTCGCCCTGATAGCTGTCGGCGTCGCGCCAGTTACTGGTGGCCAGTACCCGACCGGTGGTGTCCAGCACATAGATGGCGCGGCTGCGGCTGCGGCGATTCAGGCCTTCAAGATAGCGATTGACCTGTTGTTGCAATTCGGGACCGGGGTCATTGAGCAGCTGCGAAACGCTGGATTCGAGTTCCAGAACGCTCGGCAGGTAGGTGTATTTGCTGATCTCGCTTTCTACCGTGCGGGCATGCAGCTCAAGCTGACGCTTGCCGCTTTCGCTCAAGGTCTTGATGCCGTTGGTTTCGCTGATCAGATAGGCGACATAGCCCAGACCGATCATCAGCATGAGGATCAGCGGTGGGACAAACAGCTGGCGAATCAGGCGGGGTTTCACGGCGAGTGATGGCGGCGCGGCGCGGTAGAGAGAGGGGTCGCATTTCATCACAGTCGTCCTGAACCGAACAGCCGCCCGTGTGACAGGCAGCTGTTGGTGTAATGCTTAGTGCTGGAGGATCTTGGCGAGGAATTGCTGAGCGCGCTCCGAGCGTGCACTCACATCACCAAAAAACTCTTCCTTGGCGCAATCTTCGACGATGTGTCCCTTGTCCATGAAGATTACGCGATTGGCGACTTTGCGTGCGAAACCCATTTCGTGGGTCACACACATCATGGTCATGCCTTCGTTGGCCAATTGCACCATCACGTCGAGCACTTCATTGACCATTTCCGGGTCCAGTGCCGAGGTTGGCTCGTCAAACAGCATCACGACCGGGTCCATTGCCAGCGCGCGGGCAATGGCCACACGTTGCTGCTGACCGCCGGAGAGCTGGCCTGGGTGCTTGTGGGCATGTTCGGACAAGCCGACACGGTCCAGCAGTTTCAGGCCTTTCTCGGTGGCTTCGGCCTTGCTGCGGCCCAGCACCTTGATCTGCGCGATGGTCAGGTTTTCAACAATGCTCAGGTGCGGAAAAAGCTCGAAATGCTGGAACACCATGCCCACGCGCGAACGCAGTTTTGGCAGGTTGGTCCTGGAGTCCGAGATCGACGTGCCGTCGACCACGATGTCGCCCTTCTGGAACGGTTCCAGCGCGTTCACGCATTTGATCAAAGTCGATTTGCCGGAGCCGGACGGGCCGCACACGACAACCACTTCGCCCTTGCTGACCTCGGTGCTGCAATCGGTCAGTACCTGGAAGTCCCCATACCACTTGTTAACATTCTTGATGGAAATCATACGGCAAACCTTTTTTGCAAACGCTTCACCAGCAGCGAGGCGGCAAAGCTGATCGTGAAATACACCACACCGGCAATGATCAGGAACTCGTTGGCGCGACCAATGATGTCGCCACTCGCACGCGAGGCGTTGAGGAAGTCAACGAGGCCGACGGTGTACACCAGAGAGGTGTCCTGAAACAGAATGATGCTCTGTTGCAGCAACAGCGGAGTCATCTTGCGAAAGGCCTGAGGCAGAATGATCAGACGCATCATCTGGCTGTAGGTCATGCCCAGCGCCTGGGCAGCGCCCATCTGCCCTTTGGAAATCGACTGCACACCAGCACGAACGATTTCGCAGAAGTACGCGGCTTCGAACATCATGAACGCCACGACGCAGGAGGTGAACGCACCGATAGGGGTGTCCTCACCTGTGATCCAGCGCAATACGAACGGCACCGCCAGATAGAACCAGGTGATGACCAGCAGCAGCGGGATCGAGCGGAAGTAGTTCACATAGGCGCCAGCCACATTGGCCAGCAGCTTGTTGGACGACAGGCGCATCAACGCCAGCACGGTGCCCAGCAGCAGGCCGCCAACGACACCCATCGCCATCAGCTTGAGAGTCATGACCATGCCGTTCCACAAGCCGGGAAGGGCGGGAATGATTCCAGTGAAGTCCATTATTTACCCCCCACAGAGATCAGGCCGGGTACCGCGACCTTTTTCTCGATCACACGCATCAGCAGCATCAGGCTCATGTTCAGCGTGAAATAGATCAGCGTTGCCAGGGTGAAGGCTTCGAACAGGTTCGCCGAAAACTCGGCCGTTTGTTTGGTCTGCGCGAGCAGCTCCATCAGACCGATCAACGAGGCTACCGAAGAGTTCTTGAACACGTTCAGGAATTCGGAGGTGAGCGGTGGAATGATGATGCGGTAAGCCTGTGGCAGCAGCACGTTCCAGTAGATCTGCGGCAGCTTGAAACCCATGGCGCGAGCGGCCGACTCCTGGCCCTTTGGCAACGCCTGGATGCCGGTTCTGACTTGTTCGCACACACGTGCAGCAGTGAATAGCCCAAGACACACCACGACGCTCAGAAACGCCGAGGTCGTTGGGTTGAGGTCTTGCTTGTACCAGTCCTGCAGATTCTGCGGCAGCATGTCCGGTATCAGGAAGTACCAGATAAACAGCTGCACCAGCAGGGGTACATTGCGGAAGATTTCCACGTATACCGTGGCGATGCCCGATACCAGACGGTTTGGTACGGTGCGCATGACGCCGAGCACGGAGCCCAATATCAGCGCAATGATCCACGCAACCACGGCAATCGCGATGGTCCAGCCCAGGCCGGAGATGAACCAGTCCAGATAAGTCTCGCTGCCGACGCCGGTGGACTTGAAGAAAACGCCCCAGTCCCAGTTGTAATTCATCAGGGTCTCCCCCTCTTTTTATAGCTATCTAAATGCACGCACTGTCGGAGGCCACGAGTGATGAGCCGATCCCGAACGAGCCTGGCTCGTTCGGGATGTAATCAGTTCAGCCGGGCTGGACCGATTGCTCAGGCTTTCTTGTCTTCAGCGGCTTTGTCGGTTGGCTCTGCAATCAGTTTCTTGAGCTCATCGCTCATCGGGAACTGCAGATTCAGGCCTTTTGGCGGGATCGGAGACTGGAACCACTTGTTGTAGATGGTGTTGATGTCGCCAGACTTGTAAGTGGCGAGGATGGCGTCATCCACCGCTTTCTTGAATGGAGCATCACCCTTGCGAACCATGCAACCGTAGATTTCGTAGGATTGCGCAGTGCCAGTAACCGCCCAGTCATCCGGCTTCTTGGCCTTGGCCATTTCGCCTGCCAGCAGTGCGTCGTCCATCATGAAAGCGACCGCACGGCCGGATTCAAGCATCTGGAAAGACTCGCCGTGGTCTTTGGCCGAGATGACGTTCATGCCCATCTGCTTGTCGGCGTTCATGGCCTTGAGAATGCGCTCGGACGTGGTGCCAGCGGTGGTCACAACGTTCTTGCCTTTCAGGTCATCAAAGTCTTTGTAGGCCGAGTCTTTCTTGGACAGCAGGCGTGTGCCGATTTCGAAGATGCCGACCGAGAAGTCGACTTGCTGCTGGCGTTCGACGTTATTGGTGGTGGAACCGCATTCCACATCGACTGTGCCGTTCTGAACCAACGGGATACGGGTCTGGGAAGTGACCAGGTTGTACTTGACCTTCAGGTCAGGCATGTCCAGGTCTTTCTTGATGGCTTCGACGATTTTCAGCTGGATGTCGTGGGAGTAGCCGACCGGAATACCAGAAGCATCAGCGATGTAAGAGAAAGGAATAGAAGCATCGCGATGGCCGAGGGTGATGGTGCCGGATTCTTTGATCTTCTTCAGTGTGCCGGTCAATTCGGCTGCGAGAGCTGGAGTGCTGATCAGAGTGGCGGCAACTGCTGCTGCCAACACATGGGAGACGATGCGCATCGATGAATCCTCGATTTCATTTTTATTGATGGGGCTGCGTTAGGGCAGTCCACTTCTTGACGATTGCCTCGACGGCGCCCTGATTCAGACACACGCACGTTCAAGGCGGTCGATACTAAGTAAAGAGCAGAAGTCGTGCCAAGCTCGATAAATAATGCAAGTCATTGAAAATAAAGGGTTTTATGATTTTTTTTCGAAAGTTTACCGTCGGCAGACGTCCGGGAAGCCGAATCGGTCGTCCGCTGATGTTCGGGAAACCGAACGAATGGAGGCAAGTTTGAGCCGTGATGAGTAGAGACGAGGTAGAGGGGGGGCAATCAGGAGGGAGGCAGTTGTGATGGCCTGTTCAACCCGCGCCAAAATCCGCAGGTGAACAGGCTATCGGAGGGATCAGGCAGCTTCGATAGTCGCCTTGTTGCGCGCGACGGTTTCGAGGTAGTCACGCACACTGGCCTGTTCTTCAGGCGTTGTGAACAGGCCCAGCTTGGTACGACGCCACAGGATATCGTCGATGCTGGTAGCCCATTCCTGATCGCACAGGTAATCCACCTCGCGGGTATACAGGCCTGCGCCGAGGTGTTGGCCCATGTCGTCAAGGTTCTGAACGCCCTCCAGCAACTTCCAGCTGCGGCTGCCGTAAGTAATCGACCAACGCTTGGCAATTGGTGCAGGCAGCCATTTGAAGCGTTGGGTCAGTTCGGCCGCAAGTGCGTCCGGCGTGGTCATGCCTTCGCCACCTGGCAGCGCCGATTTGGCCGTCCAGCCTGGCTTCATCTGTTTGAAGAACGGTGCCAGTTGCGCCATGGCCGATTCTGCCAGTTTGCGATACGTGGTCAGCTTGCCGCCGAAGACCGACAGGATCGGTGCTTCATCGCCAGTACCCGATAACGACAGCGTGTAGTCACGGGTGATCGCCGAAGGGTTATCGGACTCGTCGTTGCACAGCGGACGAACACCGGAATAAGTGTGCAATACGTCAGCGCGGGTCAGCTGCTTTTTGAAGTGGTCGTTGGCCACTTTAAGCACGTAGTCCATCTCGCCTTCGGTGATTTCGACCTTGTTCGGATCGCCTTGGTACTCACGGTCGGTGGTGCCGACAATGGTGAAGTGCTCCAGATACGGGATCGTGAACACAATGCGCTTGTCTTCGTTCTGCAAGATGAACGCGTGTTCACCCTCGTATAGCTTCGGCACAATCAAGTGGCTGCCCTGGATCAGGCGGATGCCGTAGGCAGACTCGAGTTTCAGGTCTTCACGGATGAACTTGGCCACCCATGGACCTGCTGCGTTGACCAGCGCCTTGGCGTGGATCGAAAACAGGCTGCCGTCGCTGCGTTCGAGGTGCAGGTGCCACATGCCTTTGATGCGGCGTGCGCTGACGCAACGTGTCTGGGTGTGAATATGCGCACCGTTTTCACGAGCTGCCATTGCATTGAGCACTACAAGCCGGGCGTCGTCGACCCAACAGTCCGAATATTCGAAGCCGCGAGTAATGCTGCTGTTGAGCGGGCTGTCTGCACCGAAGCGGATGGTCCGCGACGCTGGAAGCTTTTCGCGTTTACCCAGATGGTCATACAGGAACATGCCTGCACGGATCATCCATGCCGGACGCAGGTGCGGGCGATGAGGTAGTACGAAGCGCATCGGCTTGACGATGTGCGGCGCTTTCTCCAGCAGCACTTCGCGTTCTGCGAGCGCTTCGCGCACCAGGCGGAATTCGTAATGCTCCAGATAACGCAAGCCGCCGTGAATCAGCTTGCTGCTCGCTGAAGAGGTATGGCTTGCCAAGTCGTCCTTTTCACACAGAAAAACCGAAAGGCCGCGACCGGAGGCATCTGCCGCAATCCCGACACCGTTGATACCACCACCGATGACGGCGATGTCGTAGACCTCAGAGAGGGGTGGGGTTGTCACGGTAGAGTGGGGCATTGTGGCCTCCTGGACAATTCTTGAGTTCAGCGCGAAAGGCGAATCTGAACATTAATGTTCGCTTTCGAAAATAATAGCTCAATAAAAATGACCGTGCCAGCAAGTATCGATTGAAAATACTGATAGCAGAAGGTGAAAAAGAACAAAAATGAACATTGTAGGGCAGGAACGCCGCAGATGGCCCGCGCCAGAGCCTTCGCTGCGTAGCGACGGTTCTGGATGGGGGGTGTTGAACAATTTCAGGCGTGGAAGTGTGCCGGGATCAGACCACTTCGAGGCGGATCTTGTGCTGAGTCAGCAGCTGTTGCAGGGCAGGGACCGGCGGCTGGTCGGTCACCAGGCAATCTATCAGGGTAATCGGACCCAGCCGGACCATGGCGTTGCGACCAAACTTGCTCGAGTCCGCAGCCAACAGCACGTTGCGTGCGTTGCCGATAATCGCTTGAGAAACGCGGACTTCCTGGTAATCAAAATCCAGCAGGCTGCCGTCTTCATCAATGCCACTGATGCCGACCAATGCGAAGTCGACTTTGAACTGAGTGATGAAGTCGACGCTGGCCTGACCCACTACACCACCGTCACGGCGCACTTTGCCACCGGCCAGCAACACTTCGAAGTCATCCTTGGCACTCAGAATCGACGCCACGTGCAGGTTGTTGGTGATGATTTTCAGATTGTTGTGATTAAGCAGGGCTCGGGCAATGGATTCGGTAGTGGTACCGATATTGATGAACAGTGAGGCGTTGTCCGGAACCTGAGCGGCGATGGCTTCGGCAATTCGCTGTTTTTCATCACGCATCTGATCCGCACGCATGGCGTATGCGGTGTTTTCGATGCTGGAGTCATAGGCCGCGCCGCCATGGTAGCGACGCAGCAGGGTCATGTCCGCGAGCTGATTGATGTCGCGGCGGATGGTTTGTGGCGTAACGACGAACAGCGTCGCCATTTCCTCGATGCTGACGTAACCGCGGTCGCGAACCAGTTCAAGGATCTGTTGTTGGCGGGGAGGCAGGTTCATTGTTTTTCCTTGGGCGCCCTCTGCAAATGGCGCCCATCATGCCGCAGGAAAGTGTTTCCTGTCAGCCTGAATCCTGCTTCCCGTGCCCGCGAGCGTGGATCACTCCTCGTTTTCGTGCGGTTCCCAATCACGGGTACGTGCAACGGCTTTCTGCCAGCCAGCGTACAGCTTCTCCTTATGGGCTTCTTCGCACTGCGGCTCGAATACCCGCTCGATGACTGCCTTGTTGCGCAGTTCGTCCAGGCTGCTCCAGAAACCAATCGCCAGACCCGCCAGGAACGCCGCGCCGAGCGCCGTTGTTTCGCGCATTTGCGGGCGTTCGACATGGGTGCCCAGGATGTCGGCCTGGAACTGCATCAGGAAATTGTTGGCCACCGCACCGCCATCCACGCGCAGAGATTTGAGGCGCTCGCCGGAGTCCTGCTGCATGGCATCCAGCACGTCGCGGGTCTGGTAAGCGATAGATTCAAGTGCCGCACGAATGATGTGATCGACTTTCACGCCACGTGTAAGACCAAACAGGGCGCCTCGGGCGTAGGGATCCCAGTAAGGCGCGCCCAGGCCGGTAAAGGCTGGGACCAGATACACGCCATTACTGTTCTTGACCTTGCTGGCGAAGTATTCCGTGTCCAGCGCGTCGTTGATGATCTTCAGCTCATCACGCAGCCATTGCACGGTCGAACCGCCGTTGAACACGGCGCCTTCCAGTGCGTAAGCCACTTCACCGCGTGGGCCGCAGCCAATGGTGGTCAGCATGCCATGCGCAGATTTCACGGCTTTCTTGCCAGTGTTCATCAGCAGGAAGCAGCCGGTGCCGTATGTATTCTTGGCCTGTCCCGGCTCTACGCACATCTGGCCGAAGAGGGCGGCCTGCTGGTCGCCCGCAATACCGGCAATCGGGATGCCGCTCTTGCTGTGGCCATACACTTCGGACGATGCCTTGACCTCAGGCAGCATCTCGCGCGGGATGTCCAGCACATCAAGCATGCGCTGGTCCCATTCCAGAGTATGGATGTTGAACAGCATGGTGCGCGAGGCGTTGGTGTAGTCGGTGACGTGGACCTTGCCCCCGGTGAATTTCCAGATCAGCCAGGTATCAATGGTGCCGAACATCAACTCGCCGTTGCGCGCACGTTCACGGCTGCCTTCAACATTGTCGAGGATCCACTTGACCTTGGAGCCGGAGAAGTAGGGGTCGATCACCAGACCGGTGGTGTCCTTGATGTAATCCTCAAGGCCGTCGCGCTTGAGCTGTTGGCAGATTTCAGTGCTGCGGCGACATTGCCAGACGATGGCGTTGTAGATCGGGCGACCGGTGTCACGCTCCCACACAACGGTGGTTTCACGCTGGTTGGTAATGCCGATGGCGGCGATCTGGTTGTGATGCAAGTCAGCCTGCGCCAGCGCCTTGGTCATGCAGGCGGTCTGGGTGGCGAAGATTTCCATCGGGTCATGTTCGACCCAGCCTGGCTGAGGGTAATGCTGTACGAATTCGCTTTGGGCAGTGCTCACCACATTGGCGTCGCGGTCGAAGATGATGGCCCGCGAGCTGGTGGTGCCCTGGTCAAGAGCAATGATGTAATTCTTGTTCTGTGTGTCAGTCATGTCGATTGCCTTGCATTATTGGGTGGGATTCAAGATGAAGCCTGAACTTTGCCGCGAACCACTTTGCTCTCTTTTGCATGCTCAACAGGTTCGGCGTCTGGCAAGTGGCGCGCAATCAATGCGCGGTAGCCAGCTGCACCGAGGCAGGCACCCAGAATGGGCGCAAAAATCGGAACCAGGAAATAAGGTATGTCACGACCGCCGGTAAAAGCTATCTCATCCCAACCCGCAAGGAACGTCATCAGTTTCGGGCCGAAATCACGCGCCGGGTTCATGGCAAAGCCGGTCAGTGGGCCCATGGAGCTGCCAATGACTGCAACCAGCAAGCCGATCAGCAGCGGTGCGAGCGGACCGCGTGGCAGACCGTTGCTGTCGTCGCCCAGCGCCATGATGACGCCCATGAGGATGGTGGTAATCACTACTTCGACCAGAAAGGCCTGACCTACTGAAATGGCTGCATTCGGATAGGTAGAGAAGACTGCCGCCAGTTCGAGGCTTTGCTCGCTGCCACGGACGATATGGTGCGCATGTTCGAAGTCGAAAAAAAGACTGACGTAAAGGAGGTACACCAGACCGGCTCCGCAGAATGCGCCAGCGACCTGTGACGAAATGTAGAACGGCAGTTTCCGTTTTGCGAATCCGGCGAAAAGGCTCAGCGCGATGCTGACGGCGGGGTTGAGATGAGCACCGGAGATGCCTGCACTCAGGTAGATGCCCATGCTGACTGCGATGCCCCAGATGATGCTGATTTCCCACAAGCCAAAAGATGCACCCGCGACCTTGAGCGCTGCAACGCATCCCGTACCGAAAAAGATCATCAGGGCTGTGCCCAGAAATTCTGCCAGGCATTGCCCGGTCAGCGTCGGTTGTTTGATTGCGATGGTCATGAATACCTCATTTTTGTTTTTGTCTCGGCACTCTTGAAAAAGGATGAGTGCTCGTTGAAGCCAGCGTGCTGGAAACGTCTGGTTCCCAACCGTTGACGCGAGTTATACCTAAAATCACCTTTCGTTAATATTCGTAAACGAAAAAATATAGACAAGAAAGAACGCTGTCAAAGGTCGGAACTGAACGGTCAGCTAAATTATCACGGCGTGTACTTAGTTCGTTTCTGCGTTTTTCGTAGGAAAATGTGCTGTGGTTTTAAATGGCCATCAGCGTTACAGGCGACGTGAATCAAGGCATGTTCACGCCGTTTCGCTTAAAGTAGTACTCGTCACGGATCAATGGAGCGTTGCATGACACCCGCCCTGGATTTACTGAAAAAAGTTCGCGCCGAACATCGTGTTCACAGCTATGAACATGATCCAAAAGCGGCGTCGTATGGTCTGGAGGCAGCGGAAAAACTGGATCTGGATGCGGCACGCGTTTTCAAGACCTTGCTGGCGTGCACTGAAAAAGGTGAATTGCTGGTCGCCGTTGTACCGGTCGTCGGAACTCTGGATCTCAAGGCTCTGGCACAGGCTGCAGGGGCGAAAAAAACCGAAATGGCCGACCCGGCTGCCGCGCAGCGTGCCACGGGATATCTGCTCGGTGGCATCAGCCCGCTGGGCCAGAAAAAACGACTGCGTACCTTTATTGATGAAACGGCCCAGCCCTTCGAAACCATCTTTGTCAGCGCAGGCAGGAGGGGGCTTGAGGTCGAGCTGTCAGCAGCCGTTCTGGCCGAGCACACTCAGGCAGCGTTTGCTGTTATTGGCCGTGGATAGGCAGGAAGGCTGAACCGTCAGCCTTTGGCCGCTGAAGTGGGCACGCTGCCAGGTGCTGCAAACAGAACCAGATGTTCGGCCGCCACACGAATGCCCACTTCATCGCCAGTCATATGGTCAGCATGGCTGGCGAAGATCGCTTCAAGTTGGCTGCCGGTCGGTAGCTGCAGGCGATACAGCGTCGAGGCGCCCTGAAAGGTTCGGCCAATCACGCGGGCTTTAAGATCGCTGTCGGGTGCGTGAACAATGTCATCCGGGCGCAACAGGACATCCACTGCGCTGCCACTGATACCTGGATAGGCACGGTTGCCGCGCAATACACCCAATTCGGTACGTACCGAATCAGGATCCAGCATTTGACCGCGGATGAAATAGCCCTGGCCTACAAAGCTGGCAACGAACGGCGTCGCTGGTTCGTGGTACAGGTTGTAAGGCGTGTCCCATTGTTCCAGTCGGCCTTCTTTGAATACGCCAACATGGTCGCTGACGGCGAAGGCTTCTTCCTGATCGTGCGTCACCAGGATTGCGCTGGTGCCGCGTGTTTTGAGAATGTCGCGAACTTCATGGCTCAAGCGTCGACGCAGCTCACCATCAAGATTGGAAAACGGTTCGTCCAACAGCAGAAGCTGGGGTTCCGGCGCCAGTGCACGGGCCAGTGCGACGCGCTGCTGCTGTCCGCCGGAAAGCTCATGCGGGTAACGCTTGCCCAGCGCTCCCAGATTGACCAGTTCCAGCAGCTCTGCCACAACCTGATCCAGTCGCGGATGTTTGCGAATGCCGAAAGCCACGTTCTCGGCAACGCTCAGGTGCGGGAACAGGGCGTAATCCTGAAACATCATGCCGATCCGGCGTTTTTCCGGAGCCAGCGTCCAGCCTGGACGGGAAATGACTTCACCCGCCAGCGTGATCTCACCTGCGTGCACTGGCTCGAAGCCGGCAATTGCACGCAGGGTGGTGGTCTTGCCGCAACCCGAGGAGCCCAGCAGGCAACCGATATCTCCTGCATTGAGATGAAGGTGGAGATCCTGCACGACGCGTTGACCCTCGTAGCCGCAGGCAAGGTTGCGCAGATCAAGCAGCAGCGATTGACTCATGCGGGCTTGCAGGACGGCGCGACCAGAAACTCCAGCAGCGCTTTTTGAGCATGCAGGCGGTTTTCAGCCTGATCCCATGCCACGGAGCGCGCGTCATCCAGCAGGTCGACGCTGATCTCTTCACCACGGTGGGCGGGCAGACAGTGCATGAAAAGCACCTCTGGGTCCGCGAGGTCAAGCAAGGCACGGGTCACCTGATAGGGGGCAAACAAGGCCATACGCCTGGCTGTCTCTTCTTCCTGACCCATTGAGGTCCAGACATCCGTGCTGACCAGGTGTGCGCCGGCAACCGCCACTTTCGGGTCGCGCACGAGGGTGACTCGATTGCCTGCCAGCGCCATGAATTCCGGATTGGGTTCATAGCCTGAAGGGCAGGCAACCCGCAACTGGAAGTCGAACTGAATCGCAGCTTCTATATAGCTGTTGCACATGTTGTTGCCATCGCCGATCCACGCCACCGTCTTGCCCTGAATCGAGCCACGGTGTTCCAGGTAGGTTTGCATGTCGGCCAACAGCTGGCATGGGTGCAGGTCGTCCGACAGGCCATTGATCACCGGGACGCGTGAATTGGCGGCAAATTCGATCAGATTGCTGTGTGCGTAAGTACGGATCATCACCGCATCCAGCATGCGTGACATGACCTTTGCGCTGTCGGCAATCGGCTCGCCGCGGCCCAGTTGCGTGTCGCGATGAGACAAAAAGATGGCCTGACCACCCAGCTGGATCATCCCGGCTTCAAAAGAAAGCCGGGTACGTGTCGAGGATTTTTCGAAAATCATCCCCAGAACCCGGTTCTTCAGCGGTTCAAAAAGCACGCCGCGATTTCGCAGGTCTTTGAGCTCTACGCCACGACGGATCAAGCCCAGGAGCTCATCCGGGGTGTAATCCATCATCGAGAGAAAGTGCCTGGCGTTCATGATTAACTACCTTTTTTGCAACAGACCGCAGAGTGTCAAAGCCGGGTTTTATCGGGAAAACGGGCAAGGTCAGCGGAGAAAGCCGCGCGAGGCGACGAATAATGAAGGCGCGATAGTATAAAAAAATGTCGCGTCTTACCAATGTCATGCGTGTTTTCGAGTGGTGGCGTCGATAAAGGGAAATGCCCTGAGAACGTTGCGTTCCTTACGGTTCAGCGAAACGTCCCGTGAGTGGGGCAGGCCAATTGCCAGCGGTTCACATTTTCGAAGGCAGCATTTGTACACTGCTCAAATGGGGATTGGCAATTAGTACCAATCCTGTAACAGTCCTTTAGCGGCTGCGCTTCATATGCGACGTACTTCACGCGCTTGAAGCATGGACCGTTTCCATAACCTCAGGGGTAGGTTATAAAGCGTTGTCGATACAATCAATGACTGGGGATCGGGAATGGACTCAAAGGAACGTCAACTTACGGAACTGCTTGGGCTCACTGCCCGCACCTTGACCCACCTGACGGCCTCAATGACATCCATGTCGTTCGAACTGCTGCGCAGCGAAGATGAAGTGACGCGTTCAGCCGGGCGACGCATGATTGATCGCATGGCGACCGTGAGCTCCGGGCTCGATGAACACTGGCGCCTGATCGGTGAGCTGACCGGTGTGCACATGGCGCAGGAACAGATCGAAACCGTTACGGAAATTCAGCTGCAGCGCAAGGTAGTCACGCCGATCGGGGGTTGATGGCAGCGGCTATCTGCCCGCCTGATACCGTCAGATTCACGAGACAAACGTCCGTGGCGCCGCATTGCACGACGCACCATAGTCCTTGTTCCGCAATCAGCGTGATTGCCATGACGAGACGATGAGGCTGCGATGACCCGGACCCAACATTACCGCGCCTGTCATCTGTGCGAGGCTATTTGTGGCCTGACAATCGAGACAACCGAAGCTGCGGGCTCTCCTCGTCAGATAGGGTCCATCAAAGGCGATCCGCTCGATCCCTTCAGCCGCGGACACATCTGCCCCAAAGCCGTTGCGCTGCAAGATATTCAGAACGATCCCGACCGTTTGCGTCAGCCCATGTTGCGAAAGGGGGAGGCATGGCAGCCGATTGCCTGGCAGGAAGCATTCGATCTGGTGGCTGATCGGTTGTTCGCCATTCAGCAACGCGATGGGCAGAACGCGGTGGCGGTCTACCAGGGCAACCCCAGTGTCCACAATTACGGGCTGATGACCCACAGCAATTACTTTCTGGGCCAGCTCAAAACCCGTAACCGTTACTCCGCAACCTCGGTGGATCAACTGCCGCATCATCTCACCAGCCATCTGATGTACGGACACGGCATGCTGTTGCCGATCCCCGACATTGATCACACCGACTTCATGTTGATTCTAGGCGGCAACCCGCTGGCCTCCAATGGCAGCATCATGACGGTCCCGGACGTCGAGAAAAGACTCAAAGCCATTCAGACACGAGGCGGCAAAGTGGTGGTAGTCGATCCGCGGCGCAGCGAAACCGCGGCCATCGCTGATCAGCATTTGTTTGTGCGTCCCGGTGGTGATGCAGCGTTGCTGTTCGGCCTGCTGCATACCCTGTTCGACGAGGGGCTTACGCGAGAGAGTCATTTGCCGGTCGAAGGTCTGGACGTCGTCAAACACGCAATTGCAGGTTTCAGTGCTGAAGCCATGAGCGCTCGGTGCGCTGTTTCGTCAGAGCAGATTCGGCAACTGGCCCGTGATTTTGCGGCGGCCAATACGGCGGTTTGTTACGGCAGGATGGGCGTCTCTACTCAAGCCTTCGGCACCTTGTGCCAATGGCTCGTGCAGTTGATCAATCTGGTCACCGGCAATCTGGATAGCGTCGGTGGTACGTTATGCACCGAGCCGGCCATTGATCTGGTGAACTCGACCTCCGGCGGGCATTTCAATCGGTGGCAAAGCCGTGTGTCCGGTTTGCCGGAGTACGGTGGTGAGTTGCCTGTCTCAGCGCTCGCCGAGGAGATGCTGCAAGGTGGTGCGGGGCAGGTGCGTGCGCTGGTTACCGTCGCCGGTAATCCTGTGCTGTCGACGCCCAACGGACGTCAGTTGGAAAAAGCCCTCGACGGGCTGGAGTTCATGGTCAGTATCGACCTCTATATCAACGAAACCACGCGCTACGCCGATCTGATTCTGCCGTCGACCTCTGCACTGGAAAACGATCACTACGACACCACGTTCAACACCCTCGCTGTGCGTAATGTCACCCGCTTCAATCGCGCCATTTTCGACAAGCCCGAAGGTTCTCTGCATGACTGGGAAATTTTCGTCGGGCTGGCCAAGGCCTTCGCTGCCAGATCCGCAAAGGAATTGAAGCCCACGATCCCGCCCGCGCACATGATCGACATCGGGTTGCGTGCCGGTGAATACGGGGACTCATCCGCGCGCAAGTTGTCAGTGGCCACTCTGGACACTCATCCGCATGGCTTGGACCTTGGCCCGCTCAAACCCAATCTGGCAGGCCGTCTGAAGACTGCCAACGGTCATGTTCAGGCGGCGCCGGAGGTTATCATGGCCGACCTTTCCCGCTTCGCGACAGCAGTAGGCCCCAAGCTTCACGAGCTGTTGCTGATCGGGCGCCGACATGTACGCAGTAATAACTCGTGGATGCACAATTACCACCGGCTGGTGAAGGGCAAGCCTCGTCATCAGTTGCTGATGCACCCGGACGATCTGGCCAGCCGTGGCTTGAGCGACGGGCAGCAAGTCAGGGTCAGTTCACGGGTAGGCATGATTGAAGTAGAGGTACTTGCCAGCCTGGACATGATGCCCGGCGTGGTCAGTCTGCCCCATGGCTGGGGTCATGCGCGCAAAGGCGTACGGATGGACATTGCGCAGAGCCAGCCTGGTGTCAGCGCCAATGACCTGACTGACGAACGGCAAATGGACGCGCTGTCCGGCAACGCTGCTCTTAACGGTGTTCCAGTGCAGGTTGCGGCGTGTTAAGGCTCAAGACAGAGCGTGTGGCTCGGGATTCCGTTACAATGCGCCACCGTGTCGACAACTGAGTCGGAAAATTCAGCCGAGGTGCTCCATGGATATCATCGAAACGATCAAAGAGCAGATTGCCAACAACACCGTTCTGCTTTACATGAAAGGTGCTCCGAATGCTCCGCAATGCGGTTTTTCGGCCAAGGCTTCCCAGGCACTGATGGCGTGCGGCGAAAAGTTCGCCTATGTCGACATCCTGCAGAACCCCGAAATCCGCGCCAACCTGCCCAAGTACGCCAACTGGCCGACATTCCCGCAGCTGTGGGTAGCCGGTGAGCTGGTCGGCGGCAGCGACATCATCACCGAGATGATGGCTGATGGTTCTCTGCAAGAGCTGGTCAAGACTGCATCGGCCGCCAAGGCTGAGTAAGACCCTGCGCTGATGCGTCTGCTCATGGCGGATGTATCAACCGGTTTTACAGACAAGAAAAAGCCCGCTCTCATTGAGGCGGGCTTTTTCATTATCGCGTGTGTGGAATCAATCACCCATCTGCGATTGCAGATAGTTTTCGATACCCACTTTATCGATCAGGCCCAACTGGGTTTCCAGCCAGTCGATGTGTTCTTCCTCGGCCTCAAGGATATCTTCCAGCAGTTCACGGCTGCCGAAATCACCCACGGTTTCGAAATGCGCGATTGCCGCTTTGAGATCAGCCAGACCTTTCTGTTCAATTTTCAGGTCGCACTCAAGCATTTCCTTGGTGTGCTCGCCGATCAGGATCTTGCCCAGATCCTGGAGATTAGGCAGGCCTTCAAGGAACAGGATGCGTTTGATGAGTTTGTCAGCGTGCTTCATCTCATCAATGGACTCGTGATACTCATGCGCGCCCAGCTTTTTCAGACCCCAGTCTTCGTACATGCGCGCATGCAGAAAGTACTGATTGATTGCGACCAGCTCGTTTCCGAGGATCTTGTTGAGATGCTGGATGACTGTAATGTCGCCTTTCATGTTCGAGGTCCTGCCGGTGGCTTGTGTATATAAGGCGCGAGTGTGAGCTTCGCTCCGGCCTCTGTCAAACCTAAGTTATTGAATAATAAGTGAATTTAAATAGGAATAAGAATGTTTGAGTTCCGCATCTTGACGCTAAGCGCTTGAATTACAGGCATAAAAAAACCGGACATCAAGTCCGGTTCTTCAAAAGAGGAGGTTTCAGGCTGCTGTAAATTCTGCCGGATAAGCCAGCGCGGCATGGCTGCTCTGCAATTCGGTCAGGGTATCGCGCACCACTTCCTTGGCCAGGCAGGCGCATTTCCCACATTTACTCGCAACACCCAGCGTTTCACGCACTTCACGATAGCTGCAGCAACCTTCCAGAATGGCTTCCCGGATTTGGCCGTCAGTAACACCTTGGCAGAGACAAACATACATAAGCTATGGACCATCGCTGGTTTATGGCTGGGTGATCAGGAGCTTAATGTTAATGAGAATGCTTGTCAAAACTGTTTTGGGTCGCGTTCAGAAAGGCCCGATGAATGGTAAGGGAAGCGCTTCAGAGGGTGTGCTGTTGCTGGCAGTGTGCGGTAGTGTTCTGACTGGCGGTGTTTAGCGGCAATCGTCCTGTGCCGCGCAGTTGTTATCAGGGAGCTGTTCGGCGCGTACTCGGCCGGGTTTCAAGGGGGCGTCATGAGCCAGCGTTTGCTTCAACTCGATCATGTGTCGTTTCAGGTGCCTGACGGCCGTGTGCTGTTCGATGAGGCCAGTCACAGCTTCACTGTCGGCGCGACCGGTGTTGTAGGGGCCAACGGCTGTGGCAAATCGTTGCTGGGTCGACTTCTTGCGGGTGAATTGCTCCCTGCCAGCGGCACTGTCCGTTGTGAAGGGCGCGTCTACGCAGTCGCGCAGTTGCTGGAGCCCGAGCGCTATCCCAGCGTTGCTGCGCTGGCGGGTGTCGAGCATATTCTGGCGGCGTTGGAACGCATTGCCCTAGGAAGCGTTGATGAGCACGACCATGCCTTGGCCGCCGATCAATGGGACTGCGCCGCTCGGCTCCAGGCAGCGCTGCAGAAAATGGGGTTGGGCCATCTGGACGCCGACTCTCGTACCTGCACACTCAGTGGCGGCGAGCGACAGCGTGTTGCATTGATGGGCGCATGGTTGTCCAGAGCTGACTGGCTCATTCTGGACGAGCCCAGCAACCACCTCGACATCGATCAGCAGCACAATCTGGCGCAGCAGATCGGCTCCTGGCCCAACGGGCTGATCTTGATCAGCCACGACCGGGCCCTTCTGGAGTGCATGGACGAAATCGTCGAGCTTTCGCCCCTCGGGCTGGCCGTGTATGGCGGAAGCTACAGCCAGTATGCGGCCATACGCGAACAGGAACAGCAGGCCTTCCAGTCGGCTTTGCACGGCGAGCGGGCTCAGGCAAAGCGAGAACAGCGGGAAAGCGTCTTGCAGCTGGAACGTCAGCAGAGGCGCAATGCGCGTGGTGATCGACAGGCCCGTGACGGCAGCCAGACCAGGCTGATCACCAATGCCCAGAAGGAGCGCAGCGAAAACAGCCAGGGCAAACTGCGCCTCAACCATCAAGCGGCTCGTGAACAGCAGCAACAGCGGATTGTCGAGGCGCGCGCTCGGTGTGCCCCAGACATTCAACGCATGATGCTGTCTCCGCAAAGCAGGGTGCCTGCGGGCAAGCTGGTTTTGCAGCTCAATGACGTGACATTGCCGTTCGGTTACAGCGCCCCGATCAACCTGATGCTGACCGGACCTGTTCGCATGGCCGTTCTGGGGGCCAACGGCAGTGGCAAGTCGACCTTGTTAAGCGTCATTGCCGGTCAATTGCCCGCGAGCAAAGGTGAGATTGTCTGCAACTGTCCGATTGGCTGGTTGGATCAGCACGCGGGTTTGCAGCATCCCGAACGCACCGCAGTCCAGTGGTTGCGCGAGGCCAATCCGCAATTACCCGAGGCCGACGCGCGGACACGCCTGGCCCAGATGGGCATTGATGCAGATCGTGCGATGCTCACAACCTGCCAACTGAGCGGCGGCGAGCGTCTGAAAATAGCCTTGGCTGTCCAGTTGTACGCACAGTGTCCGCCGCAACTGCTGTTGCTGGATGAGCCTGACAATCATCTGGATCTGCCCAGTAAAATGGCGTTGGAGCAGATGCTTGATCACTATCAGGGTGCGCTGATAGTGGTGTCCCACGACGCTGCCTTCTTGCAGGCCATCAAACTGGACACCGAGTTCCGGCTGGTGGCGCGAAGCCAGGATGGCAGGTGAGGTGAGACGAGTTTGCGCTATTGAAAAAAACCGGCACAGGGCCGGTTTTATTCAAGGCAATGGGAGACTCAGTCGTCGAAGTCTTCCCAACCGCCCATCTCTTTCCAGCGGTTGACGATGCCGCAGAACAGCTCAGCGGTCTTTTCCGTGTCGTAACGGGCTGAGTGCGCCTCGCGTCCGTCGAAATCGATACCGGCAGCCTGACAGGCCTTGGCGAGCACAGTCTGACCGTAGGCCAGGCCTGCGAGGGTGGCGGTGTCGAAACTCGAGAATGGATGAAACGGGTTGCGTTTCATGTCCAGGCGCGCGACAGCCGCGTTCAGAAAGCCCAGATCGAAGCTTGCGTTATGACCGACCAGCACGGCGCGTTTGCAGCCGTTGGCCTTGAGGGCCTTGCGAACGCCACGAAAGATATCGGTCAGTGCGGTTTCTTCGCTCACCGCCATGCGCAACGGGTGATCGAGCTTGATGCCGGTGAACTCCAGCGCAGCCGCTTCAACGTTGGCGCCTTCGAAAGGTTCGACACGAAAGAAGTGAGTGTGCTCGGGGAACACGAAGCCACGCTCGTCCATGCCGATGGTGACGGCTGCAATCTCCAGCAGGGCGTCAGTGGCCGAGTTGAAACCCCCGGTCTCTACATCGATGACTACCGGCAAGTAGCCGCGAAAGCGCGCTGCCATCGGATGGCGAGAGCCGACTCCGCCGCCATGGCCTTCCAGTTCGTCGTCGAAATGATCTTCACTCACGCGTGTTCCTCCAGACGCCAGCGCAGTTTTTCACCGGCGCGCAGCGGGATTACGGACAACTCGCCAAACGGCAGGCTGGCAGGGGCAGTCCACTCTTCACGCACTAGCGTGATGGTGTCCTGGTTGGCAGGCAGACCGTAGAACGCGGGGCCGTGGAGGCTGGCGAAGCCCTCCAGCTTGTCCAGAGCGTTACGTTGCTCGAAGGCTTCTGCATACATTTCGATAGCGGCGTAGGCGGTGTAGCAACCGGCGCAACCACACGCCGCTTCCTTGGCGTGTTGTGCGTGGGGCGCCGAATCGGTGCCCAGGAAGAATTTGCCGCTGCCGCCAGTCGCTGCGTCAAGCAACGACGACTGGTGGGTGTTGCGCTTGAGGATCGGCAGGCAATAAAAATGCGGGCGAATGCCGCCGACCAGCATATGGTTGCGGTTATACAGCAGATGATGCGCGGTAATGGTCGCGGCGACATTGGCCGAAGCCTCGTTGACGAACTGCACCGCCTCGCCAGTGGTGATGTGTTCAAACACCACCTTCAGCGTCGGGAAGCGCTCGACGACGCGACGCAGGTGTTCATCAATGAACACTTTCTCACGGTCGAAAACGTCGATCTCGCCTCGGGTGACTTCCCCGTGCACCAGCAACAGCATGCCGACTTCAGCCATGGCTTCGAGCGCCGGGAAAATTTTGTCGATGCTGGTGACACCGGAGTCGGAGTTGGTGGTCGCACCGGCCGGATACAACTTCGCTGCAAAGACGAAGCCGCTGGCTTTGGCCGTGCGAATGTCTTCGGCCGTTGTCTGGTCGGTAAGATACAGCACCATCAACGGCTCGAAGCGGCTACCAGCGGGGCGTGCGGCCAGAATGCGCTGACGATAATCGTCGGCTTGTTGTGCGTTGCGAACGGGCGGCACCAGGTTAGGCATGATGATTGCGCGACCGAAGGTACGCGCTACGTCAGCAACGGTATGAGGCAAAACAGCTCCGTCACGGAGATGGATGTGCCAGTCGTCGGGGCGCAGAAGGGTCAGGCGATCAGACATTGGGAATTCCAGGCGGGTCAAACTCGCTGGGAATGCTACCGGAAAAGACTCTCTCAGGCACTCGCTATCAAGTTTTGCCGGAAGTTACCGATAGCTCGACATAGAAAGCGTTTCCGTTTCGCATTCAATTTCATGTGGAGCCTACCGTGCGCCAGCGATATTTAGCCTTGCTCAGCATGTTCGCCAGCCTTCCTGCCATGGCAATCAGCTTCCAGACGCGTCTGGAAAGCATTGAGTGGAAGGTCGAGGGCGACCAGTTCGAGTGTCGCCTGACTCAACCCATCACCGATTTCGGTGCGGGTGAGTTCGTGCGTCGGGCTGGTGAGCAGGCGACATTTCGCATCAAGGCAGGCTATAACGCGCTGGGCAACGGTTCTGCGACTCTTCTCGCCGCCGCCGCACCGTGGCAACCGGGGCGCGGTGACATCAATCTGGGTTCGGTCAAGGTCAGCAACGGTGACATCCCGTTCAATACTTCGCATGCCCAGGCCGCTCGTCTGATCGGCGGTCTGATGGAAGGGCGCAGCCCGGTTATCCGTCATTACAACCGCGACGGTGGGCAGACTGAGGTTCGTCTCCTGCCTGTGAAATTCAGCAAGGCATTCAACGACTATCAACAGTGCACGGCAAAACTCTTGCCGATGAACTTTGATCAGGTCAAGCAGGCTGAAGTCGGCTTTCCAGGCGGTGGCATCGAGTTGGACGCCAACGCCAAGGCTCGCCTGGACAATATGGTTGCGTATTTGAAGGCCGACCCGACGGTCAATCATATCGAACTGGATGGCCATTCGGACAACAGCGGCAACCGTCTGACCAACCGCGACCTGTCACGTCGTCGCGCCCTGGCGGTCATGGATTACCTGAAAGCTCAGGGGATTCCGGAACAGCAAATCACGTTGCGCTTCCATGGCGAACGCTACCCGTTGGCGCCTAACACCAATAATGCCAACCGCGCGCGCAACCGTCGTGTGAACGTGCACCTTGAGCGCGTTGCACCGGAAGAACGCCCCGTGCCCGTCGCATCGTCGGCAAGTGCTGCCCATACCTCCTGACCCCTCTGATGCTGTCGTCAAGCTGACATAAACTGTCGCCTTGTCGTCAGAAGCTGTCGCGCCCCTGTAAATTTTCCGCTTTGAACGGTAGAATCGGCGGTTTTCCGTACAACCCGGTGGAGTGATGGCATGGCGGACGTAAACAAGGTAGTTCTCGCGTATTCCGGTGGCCTGGACACTTCGGTGATCCTCAAGTGGCTGCAAGATACGTACAACTGCGAAGTGGTGACCTTTACCGCTGACCTGGGTCAGGGTGAAGAGGTCGAGCCGGCACGTGCCAAGGCACAGGCCATGGGCGTGAAAGAGATCTACATCGACGACCTGCGCGAAGAATTCGTGCGTGATTTCGTATTCCCGATGTTCCGCGCCAACACTGTCTACGAAGGCGAGTACCTGCTGGGTACTTCCATCGCTCGTCCTCTGATCGCCAAGCGTCTTATCGAGATCGCGAACGAAACCGGCGCTGATGCGATTTCCCACGGCGCAACCGGCAAGGGCAACGATCAGGTGCGCTTCGAGCTGGGTGCCTATGCGCTCAAGCCGGGTGTGAAAGTGATTGCTCCATGGCGCGAGTGGGACCTGCTGTCGCGCGAGAAACTGATGGACTACGCCGAAAAGCACGCGATTCCGATCGAGCGTCATGGCAAGAAGAAGTCGCCGTACTCCATGGATGCCAACCTGTTGCACATCTCTTATGAAGGCGGCGTGCTCGAGGATACCTGGGCAGAGCACGAAGAAGACATGTGGCGTTGGACCAAGTCCCCGGAAGACGCGCCAAACGTTGCAACCTACCTTGAGCTGACCTATCGCAATGGCGATATCGTTGCGCTGGACGGTGTCGAGATGACTCCTGCCACCGTATTGGCCACTTTGAACCGCATCGGCGGCGAGAACGGTATCGGCCGCCTGGATATCGTGGAAAACCGCTATGTGGGCATGAAATCCCGTGGCTGCTACGAAACACCGGGCGGCACCATCATGCTGCGCGCTCACCGCGCCATCGAGTCGATCACTCTTGATCGCGAAGTAGCTCACCTGAAAGACGAGTTGATGCCCAAGTACGCCAGCCTGATCTACACCGGCTACTGGTGGAGCCCTGAGCGTCTAATGCTGCAACAGATGATCGATGCTTCGCAGGCGCACGTTAATGGCGTGGTCCGTCTGAAGCTTTACAAGGGCAACGTGATCGTCACTGGCCGCAAGTCTGACGAGTCGTTGTTCGATGCCAACATCGCTACGTTTGAAGACGATGCTGGTGCATACGATCAGGCCGACGCAGCGGGCTTTATCAAGCTCAACGCGCTTCGCATGCGCATCGCAGCTAACAAGGGTCGCAAGCTGTTCTAAGCGACACCCTCTGCATTAAAATGCAGCCCATCACGGGCTGCATTCAAAAGGCGCACTCAACAGTCGAGCGGTCCGGGCTCTTGATGCTTCCGCCTCCTCGTAACCTCTGATTTCTTTACGTTTGCTGCATAGGCGTTGCTTTGCTCATGCACGCTGATACCTGACGCCTCTACAGAAGATTTCAAGAGGCTATCAACATCGCTTTTATTCATGCTGTATCGATTCATCAGTTGATGAAGCTTTTTTTCAAATTCAACCTCCTTCGAAAATTGCTCCGAGTTTCTGATCGCAGCCAGGCGTTCGAATTGCGCTTTCAGATGTTTCTCAAGTTCGTGAAACTCTCTTAGTGTCGACATGATGTTTCCAGAGTGGTGGAGTGGATTAGAAGGGTACGCAGCTGCCCTATTCTCGTAGTGACAGCATTTATAGTATTCGGTATTGAGTTTCGTGCAGGACTGAGTTCAACATCAGCATAGCCCTGTTTGTCCACGCTCAAAGGCTCTTCGCTGCTGGGAACACTTTTGATAACGCAGAGGTGAAGAGACTACAAGCCGACAGGTTCGTGCGCTGCAGTTTATGACGGATTCCTACATATACAGTGGTCTAAGCTGACCGGGTGTATTCCTTGCTTCACGCGATGTACAGTCGCCCACCGCTCTATTTGACAGAGATAGTGTGCTGGGTGCAGCTGCCTGTCTATTGTGACTCTCGAGTGAGCAGGAACATAAAAAATGTTCGGGTGTAAGTTGAGTGCCAGGAAAAAATGACCCGTATCAAGCAGGGGATAAAAGCCCGATATAAAAGTATCGGCTGTTGTCATCAAGACAAGATAAGACGGTGGTCGCAGACGCTTCTGACAGGCCGGTAAACAGTATGATGACACCGGTAAGGTTCATGATGCGGATCCAACGTTCCATGGGGATTCTCCTGCAGTCATTCAATAACACGTCACTGAAAGGTGCCCGTTGATTTCAATGGCACGGTTAGCTTCTACGCCATTACTCAGCAGTCAGGAGGGGCGCAATCAACAACCCTCTGCTGCTTGAATTCAAATCGATACGCTTTGCCGATGTCCCAGACCTGGCGTAGGCTCAGCCCCAGCACCTGCGCTATCTCGGGGGCTGTGTAGCCGAGACTCGAGTAATGCATGGCGTGGCCTGCCACTGCATCATCCACCTCCGTAGGGTCATGCCGGTGCTCCCTTCTGATTTGACTGACCGGGCGGCTGGATATGATCTTTACTCCATTTTCGATTGCCAGTTGACGGATGTCCCTCTTGTTCATTCTCAAGGAATATTGAAGGGCGGAAACTCCAGCGCCCTTGGCGGCCAGACTTCTCAGCAGTTCTATTTTTGCGATTTTTTCAACGTACGTGTCAGTTTCGCCAATGAGCGGTTCGACAGGGATACCTGGAAACTCTGCAGTTTCTCCATCAGGTATGACCGCGATCATACCGCCGTTGGCAACGAAGTCTTCAACCGCAGTGATCAAATCCACGGGCGTGGGTATTTTTGCAACTGAGCGTGACGTTTTGTCATTCATGGTATATCCCTTTTTGAACATGGTTATACGCATGGCCAATTCAAAGAATAGGCAAGCCCTGTGGAGAGATACAAGGCGGGTGTCCTCGATAGGCCATGTTTATGTTGCCCGAGTCCTGTCGGTGCTTCGGAGAACAGCGTGTTCGTAGCTGCATTGTTAGCCGTGGCGCCGAAGAGGGCGGTGTTAAAATAATTTATTAGTGTGGTACATGTTTAATGGTACGAACTAATCAGTTCGTTGTTAAAAAAGTAACGACTGGTAATAGAATTTGCAAGTAAAAAAGTGGCGCATTACATGAATTGATTTCGGTATTTTGGCATGGTCTTACATATTTTATTGTGCGGTCTGTGAGTGTTGTAGTATCTTTCCTCTTTTAAAATTTTGCTATGGATTTACAAAAGAATGTAGTATTAGCTACTTGTCGAATGAGCCACTTATGTCTTAATAGGCGTAGGTGCTGAAGAAAATTCTTGTAAGAAATAGCGCCGATGGGTGTTTATTTCTTTTCTCGTTCAGTCTAGGTATAAGTAAAGCCGTATTTGAGATCCATGCCTTGGCACGAACCGTACAGGGTAGAAACGCTGTAGGACGTTTCTTTTTTTTGTGTGAGCTTTGTCTTTGACTACATTTTTATGCGAAAAAAATATATGGGTGTGTAATTTTCTGACAAGGGCGTCCGTTTTTATCAGGGCGAATTTGGTATGGATACTGCCCAGGCTTTATAAAGGGTCTGTACAGTAAGCGATATCGGCCCTGCTTATAAGTCGCGGTATTCCTGGAGCCACTCATGCATAACCGAAAGCGAAAAGAATGCGTTGATGGCATTGCGCTAGCTTTTAGAGGGGGTGTTCGCATTAATTCGATGTCGAACAAGTCCCCATTTGTTTTTACAGTTTTAGAGTCGATGGCATGAACGCGATTGCCTGGTCAGGCTGTAATACTCTGCTTTTTTTGGGGCCGGCAATGCTTTGTTCCGGCATTCTACGTGGTCATGATTTCATCGGATTCCTGAAGGGAGGCGTTATGAAAATCTTAAAAAATTGTTCCTTGGCACCAAGTTTTGTAGGAGTTTTCTGTTGTAACTGTATGAATGGTCTTTGGCTGTTAGTCCTCGGGGGGGAGCGCCATGCAAAGCACTAAACGACTAAGCTATTGTGCTCACCCTGAAAACTCGAATAACGAAAATTGGACTGCCCATGAATAAAGTGCTGATCGTGGATGATCATCCCGTCATTCGTCTTGCTGTACGCATGCTGATGGAGCGTCATGGCTACGAGGTCATTGCCGAGACCGACAATGGTGTGGACGCACTTCAGTTGGCCCGTGAGCATCTGCCGGACATTGTCATTCTTGACATAGGCATTCCCAAGCTGGACGGGCTGGAAGTTATTGCACGCCTGTCTGCCATGACGCTGCCGTTCAAGGTCCTGATTCTTACTTCCCAGGCGCCTGGGCATTTTTCGATGCGCTGCATGCAGGCCGGTGCTGCAGGCTACGTATGCAAACAACAGGATCTCACTGAGCTGTTGAGCGCTATCAAGGCTGTTCTGTCGGGTTACAGCTATTTCCCCAACCAAGCGTTGCATACCGTTCGTTCAAGCATGGGCAATGCGAGTGAGTCGGACATGGTCGACCGTCTTTCGGGGAGAGAGATGATGGTTTTGCAGCAACTGGCGCGTGGGAAAACCAACAAGGAAATTGCGGATGGAATGTTTCTGAGCAACAAGACCGTCAGTACCTACAAGACGCGCCTGTTGCTCAAGCTCAACGCACATTCACTGGTCGATCTCATAGAGCTTGCGCAGCGTAACGGGCTGGTCTGAAGCTCCGCGCTCCCAGGGGACACGTCGTATTTGCGGATACCGACCATCAAGGAAGGGCTCTGCCCATCAAAGGTCTTCAACATAGCGGCTTATGGTTGCTTGATATTGCAAAGCTCTGTCAAAGGTCGAAGTCGTAATCGGCCAACTGTTTCTGCAAGCGCCGCTCCTCGAGCATATTATCGATAGTGCGGCGCTTGCTCAGATTGGTCTTTGCAGGCTCTACGGAGACTTGCTCCGCATCGTCCGTATCGACGGCGACGACGTCGTCATCCAGGTCTAGTTGCTCTTTGCCATTACTCATGAAGTCGACTCCAGGCGTGGGCTGCGTTGCCGCACCTTATATCGACAAAGCTTGACCGGGTAAAAAAGATTTTTTCAATCGGTCAAGCGGAAAATCCCTATTGCGCTCAATCGTCGGACGTCTTCAGCTTGTAATCGCACAGGTCTTCTATCCTGCAGCTGCCGCAACGGGGCTTGCGTGCCTGGCACACGTAACGCCCATGCAGGATCAACCAGTGGTGTGCGTCCAGCAGGTAATTTCTGGGCACAAACTTCATGAGTTGTTTCTCCACGTCAACGACATTTTTTCCCGGAGCGATGCCAGTTCGGTTGCTCACCCGGAAGATGTGCGTATCGACAGCCATTGCAACCTGACGAAAGGCTGTATTGAGAACGACGTTTGCGGTTTTGCGTCCTACGCCGGGCAGCGCTTCCAGCGCTTCTCGGGTTTGCGGCACCTCACCGTTGTGCAGCTCAACCAGCATTCGGCAGGTTTCAATGACGTTTTTGGCCTTGCTGTTATAAAGCCCGATGGTCTTGATGTACTGCGAAAGTCCTTCAACGCCCAGATCATGGATAGCCTGAGGCGTGTTGGCGACAGGGTAGAGCCGGGCTGTTGCCTTGTTGACGCTGACGTCGGTAGCCTGCGCAGAGAGGATGACCGCAATCAGCAGCTCAAAAGGCGTGGTGTAGGCCAATTCGGTTTTTGGGTCCGGATTGTCCTCGTGAAGTCTGCGGAAAATCTCCAGACGTTTTGCAGCATTCATGAGCAGAGCGATTCCTGAAAATAGATAGGTGGGCTGCAGCCAGGCGAGATCGATAATGTGCCACCGCGCTGCAGAATTGCCAACGCTCTGACGTCCGCAGAGCCAATGCCTGGCCAGATGACGCGTGTCGCCTTGATCAGGGCAAGACGTTGGCCTGCGCGTTCAGAAGCTTCTCTGCGGTCTCGAATGCGAGCTCTGCCTGTTGCAGCGCCGTACGCAGTTGGCTCAGTTGCTCCGGCGGTGCGTTGGCTGACTGAGCCTTGCTTAACGCCGCACGAGCCATAGCCTGTTGGATCTTGGCACGCTTCAACTCGCTGTTATCGACTTTCACAGCGGGTGGGGCTGAGGCCCTGGGCGATGCAGACACCAGCGATGCCAGAGCCTGCTCCGTCAGTTCGTATTCATGTTGTAGCTCCACCAACCTCGCAGCCTGTTCCCTGATAGGGGGGTGGCCAAAGGCTTTGAGAGACTTGTTCAGTTGTGCGCGGCTCATGGCCAATGCGATACGGGCTTTTTTCAGCGCCTCTTCTTGCTCACTGGTCTCGTCGGCCCGAGCGTGTGCTGCGGAGGCTGAAGGCAATACGACCCCTGACGGTTTCTGTGCTCGGCTCAGGCGTTCTGCAATGCGTCGCTCTTGCTCCAGGCGCAACCGCGTGTTGCGCGATTCAAATCGCTGACGAGCGCGGTTGCGTTTGCGAAGGCGCCTGACTCGCTGTTCTTCACTATGGGCCAACCCGCCGACCAGTGGTGTAACGGCTGTCAGTGAGTCCGGCTCCAGTAGCAGTGGACGCATCTCGATACAGTCAACAGGGCATGGAGCTACGCACAAGTCACAGCCGGTACATTCGTCAATGATGACCGTATGCATGAGCTTGGCAGCACCAAGAATGGCATCGACCGGACAGGCCTGAATACATTTGGTACATCCGATGCACTCGGCTTCGCGGATGAACGCAACCTGAGCGGGCGCAGTCCCCCCTTCGACGTCCAGCGACACTACGGGCACCGCCAGCAACTCTGCCAATTGAATGATGGTTTCATCACCGCCTGGCGGGCACTTGTTGATCGCTTCGCCGTTGGCGATACCTTCGGCGTATGGCTTGCAGCCGGGATGGCCGCACTTTCCGCACTGGGTCTGTGGCAGGAGCGTATCAATACGCTCAATCAGGTTCAAAACCTGATCCAATGGCTAAAAGCGGTTGTTGTCATCGTTTTTGATGACAACTGGGACGTTACGTCCATGAGTGCGACACCCGGATGTATATCAATGAAGTCAGTCATGATCCTGCCAGGAAGCGAGCAGGCTGGTCGCTTCTGCAAGGTGGGCAGTATCGGCCAGAGCGGGGGAGTTGCGAATATGCAAAAGCCCGGTATCCGCTGCCATTGAGTGGATACCGGGCCTTGACCGTCTTACTTGATTCGCTGACCTGGTTTCGCGCCGCTATCCGGGCTCAGCAGGTAGATTTCCTCTCCGCCAGGGCCTGCAGCCATTACCATGCCCTCCGATATGCCAAAGCGCATCTTACGCGGCTTGAGATTGGCAATCATCATGGTCAGGCGGCCTTCCAGTTCGCTCGGATTCGGGTAGGCGCTTTTGATGCCGGAGAAAACGTTGCGTTGTTCATCGCCAATGTCCAGCGTCAGGCGCAGCAGCTTGTCAGCCCCTTCGACGTGCTCGGCCTTGACGATCAAGGCCACTCGCAGGTCCACGGCAGCAAAGGCGTCGAAGTCGATTTCGGCAGACAACGGATCCTTGGTCAGCTCGCCGTTGCCTTGCGGCGCAGCGGTCTCGGTCGCGCTGGCGGCCAGGTCCTCTTTCGAGGCGGCGGTCATGGCTTCTACTTTCACAGGGTCGATGCGTGTCATCAGTGCAGTGAACGGGTTGAGTGGGTGGTTGGTCAGCAACGTCTTGTGGTCGTCCCATGTCAGGGGCTCAACGTTGAGGAACTTCTCGGCATCAGCGGCCAGGTTCGGCAGTACTGGCTTGAGGAAGATGACCAGTTGGCGGAACAGGTTGATGCCCAGTGCGCAGACGGCCTGCACTTCATCCTGTTTGCCTTCCTGTTTGGCCAAAGACCACGGGGCTTTTTCGGCGATATACGCATTGGCGCGGTCGGCCAGCGCCATGATTTCTCGCATGGCGCGGGCAAAATCGCGCCCCTCGTAAGCATCAGCGATGGCGGGTGCTGCCGCCAGGAATGCATCGGTCAGCTCAGGGGCTGCATTGGTGTCGATCATCACACCAGCGTTGCCTTTGTGAATGAAACCGGCGCAACGGCTGGCGATGTTCACGACTTTACCGATCAGATCGGAATTGACCTTCTGGACGAAGTCTTCGAGGTTGAGGTCCAGATCGTCCACGCCGCGGCCGAGCTTGGATGCGTAGTAATAGCGCAAGTACTCGGGTGACAGGTGCTCGAGGTAGGTGCGTGCCTTGATGAACGTGCCGCGTGACTTCGACATTTTCTGGCCGTTGACGGTCAGGTAGCCATGGACGTTGATAGCGGTCGGTTTGCGCAAGCCGGCGCCTTCGAGCATTGCCGGCCAGAACAGGGCGTGGAAATTGACAATGTCCTTGCCGATGAAATGGTAAAGCTCGGTGGTTGCGTCCTTGGCCCAGTACGCGTCGAAGTCCAGATCGGGGCGACGTTCGCACAGGTTCTTGAAGCTGGCCATGTAACCGATCGGGGCATCCAGCCAGACGTAGAAATATTTGCCCGGCTCGTCAGGGATCTCGAAACCGAAGTAGGGAGCATCGCGCGAGATGTCCCATTGCTGCAGACCACTGTCCAGCCACTCGGCGATCTTGTTGGCGACCGCGTCCTGCAAGGTGCCGCTGCGGGTCCAGCTTTTGAGCATGGCATCGAAGGCGGGCAGATCGAAGAAGAAATGCTTGGAATCCTTGAGCACGGGCGTCGCACCTGAAATCGCCGATTTAGGGTCTTTCAGATCGGTAGGTGCGTAGGTGGCACCGCATTTCTCGCAGTTGTCGCCGTACTGATCTTCAGTGCCGCACTTGGGGCAGGTGCCCTTGATGAAGCGGTCGGCCAGGAACATTTTCTTTTCCGGGTCGAAATACTGGGTAATCGAGCGCGTGGCGATATGCCCGGCGTCGCGCAGACGGGTATAGATCATGCTCGACAGCTCGCGGTTTTCATCCGAGTGCGTCGAGTGGAAATTGTCGAAGTTCACCAGGAAGTCGGCGAAGTCGGCGCTGTGCTCAGCCTTGACGTCGTCGATCAGCTGTTCCGGGGTGATGCCTTCCTTTTCTGCGCGCAGCATGATGGCCGAGCCGTGAGCGTCGTCCGCGCAGACATAAGTGCATTGGTTGCCGCGGTGCTTCTGGAAACGCACCCACATGTCGGTCTGGATGTACTCGAGCATGTGGCCAAGGTGAATGGAACCATTGGCATAGGGCAGGGCGCTGGTAACGAGAATCTTGCGTGGCTCGGACATTGGGCTCGGCTACTTGAAGTGAAACGGAGATCGGCCACTATAAAGGTCTGAGCAATTTTTTTCACCTCGCAGCGCTGTGGGATTGCTCCTGTATGTGCAGCGAAACCATGTCGGCCCTCGATAGAACAGGTAGGATAGCCGCCTGTTTTAGTCAGTCTTTTCGGAGTGAGCCCATGAGCGCAGTCAATCGCGCAGCGGTGGAGACTATTCTTCGCCAGTACACCGACCCCTACCTGAATCAGGACCCGATCAGCGCCGGTTGCGTGCGGGCCATCGACATACAGGGCGACCACGTCAGCGTGCAGCTCGAAATCGGTTACGCCGCCGACCTGTTCAAGAATGGATGGGCGCACGTGCTGAAAACCGCCATCGAGAATCTGGATGGCGTTGCTTCGGCCAAGGTCGACATCAGTACGTCGATTGCTGCCCACAAGGCTCAGAGCCAGATCCCCGGGCTCGCCAACGTGAAGAACATTGTTGCTGTCGCGTCAGGCAAGGGTGGGGTGGGCAAATCCACCACGGCCGCCAACCTGGCACTTGCGTTGTCTCGTGAGGGCGCGCGCGTCGGTATTCTGGATGCGGACATCTATGGGCCGAGTCAGGGTGTGATGTTCGGTATTCCCGAAGGCACTCGGCCGAGGATCAAGGATCAGAAATGGTTCGTGCCGATCGAAGCGCATGGTGTCGAGGTGATGTCGATGGCATTTCTGACCGACGACAACACACCGATGGTCTGGCGCGGGCCGATGGTATCCGGTGCGCTGTTGCAGCTGGTTACCCAAACCGCCTGGAATGACCTGGATTACCTGATCATCGACATGCCGCCTGGTACTGGCGATATCCAGCTGACACTGGCGCAGAAAGTACCAGTTGCCGGATCAGTGATTGTCACCACACCTCAGGATCTGGCTTTGCTGGATGCCAAAAAAGGCGTGGAGATGTTCCGTAAGGTCAATATCCCGGTGCTGGGTGTTGTCGAGAACATGGCCGTGCACATCTGCTCCAACTGCGGGCACGCAGAGCATCTGTTTGGCGAGGGGGGCGGTGAAAAGCTGGCTTCGCAGTACGACGTCGAGCTATTGGCATCATTGCCTTTGTCGATGGCGATTCGTGAGCAGGCGGACGGTGGCAAGCCTACGGCGATTGCCGATCCGCAAAGCCCGATTGCGATGGTGTATCAGGAGCTGGCCCGTCACGTAGGGGCGCGTATCGTCTTGCAGGAAGCAGGCAGTCAGGCAATGCCGACCATCTCCATCAGCGAAGACTGATAGAGAGAGGCGCGGGGGGAGGCTGGACGAAGTCGGCTTCCTCCGGCTCTCGCCTGAAAAGCATGTACAACGGCTTCAGCAAATTTCAGGCAATAAAAAACCCCGCTTTTGAGGGCGGGGTTTTTAAGCGAATCAGTACAAGTTAGATAACTTGAACTTCTTCAGCCTGCATGCCTTTCTGACCGCGGGTAGCGATGAAAGAGACCTGTTGGCCTTCTTTCAGGCTTTTGAAGCCGTCAGATTGGATAGCTTTGAAGTGCACGAACAGGTCGTCACCG